>Ga0163163_10000010_pt1 | contig 264773 bp, 207 predicted proteins | sample S65metaG_FD_119766 | JGI IMG/M metagenome (GOLD analysis project Ga0163163, IMG submission 119766) | Switchgrass rhizosphere microbial communities from Kellogg Biological Station, Michigan, USA - S6-5 metaG | ecosystem: Host-associated > Plants > Roots > Rhizosphere > Soil | place: USA...
ATGACCATACAGGCCGCGGGGGGCGTCCGCAAAACAGTTGACGCGGGAGTCGCTGCCGTCAGGAAGTTGCTGGGGAAAGCAAATGATTTGCGGAGAACTCCATTGCCGATCAGCAAACTGATTCTCGCTGAGAATTGCGGAGGATCAGACGGCAACAGCGGCCTGACTGCCAATCCAGCGCTGGGAGTTGCCTCCGATGAATTAATTCGATTCGGTGCTACGTCCGTGCTGGCGGAGACTCCGGAGATTTACGGCGCGGAGCATCTCCTTACACGGCGCGCGGTCTCTCGCGAAGTGGGCACAAAACTTATCGACCGGGTTCGTTGGTGGGAAGAGCACGCGCGACAGCACCGCTCTTCGATTGATAATAATCCTTCCTTTGGCAACAAAGCCGGAGGATTGACCACCATCTTTGAAAAAAGTCTTGGGGCAATCGCCAAAGGTGGACAGGCGCCGCTTGCAGCCGTCTATCAGTATGCCGAACCGATTTCGACCCCTGGTCTTTGTTTTATGGATACGCCCGGCTATGATCCAGTGAGCATGACCGGCCTGGTGGCCGGCGGCTGCAACATCGCGGTGTTCACAACCGGCCGCGGCAGTGTCTATGGTTGCAAACCCTCTCCCTGCATCAAAGTAGCAACCAATACGCCTCTGTATCAATGGATGGAGGAGGACATGGACATCAATGCGGGGACAATCTTGGAAGGCCATGAGTCGGTCGCACAAGTTGGCCAGCGCATTTTTGAAAAAATTATCGCCGTCGCAGGGGGCGAAAAGACCAAGAGCGAGTTGGCAGGCATCGGCGATGAAGAATTCGCTCCCTGGCAGTTGGGGCCCACATTTTAGGGAATGACGAATTGACGAATTCCAATTGACGAATGAAATTCCCCGGTTCCGGGTATCTTCTCCCACTGCAGGAGATGAGGAAGAGAATTCTCACCGAGACGACCTCATCGATATCGTCACAAAGTAGAGGGATCCAGGCCCGCTTCTGTCAATCCGCTCGAGATCGCTATCAGCAAGTTTCGTGGCTAATTCGCAAAGAGGCCGTACCGCAGTGAGAATTTCCGCCCAGCACCGGCGATTAACCAGAAAGCCAGCAGGATCAGGATGCCGTTCTCCAAAAGTTTGTGGCAGATGAACACTTCGCCAGCACCGCAACCACAATCGAACTTAACCAGGCAAAACGCCTGACTTTTTTCGCTGGCGATAGCGAGCGCGCGTTTAAGCACCAGCAATGTGAAGGGAACAAGCATCACCACCAGCATCACGGCGGTCCCGCGCACGGCGATGCCTGATAAAAGAAGAATACCGCAAAAGGTTTCAAACCAAGGCAGTGTTGCAGCGATGGTGTTCAGCAAAAAGGGAGTGGTCACCATTTGATACTGGTCCACGAGGATCAGAAAATTGTCCGGGTGCAGGGCCTTTTTTAACCCCATCCAGATAAAGAGCGTACCGAGAATCCACCGCGTCACGACACCGAAATAACCAAGACACGGCCGCAGTTTTTCGAGGGCAGCGCTCATTTAGCAGCGCTGGAAATCTGTCCACTCTTGCGCTCTCCGGTCTCGATAGGCAATTTCTTGTTTTGCCACGCGGTTATTCCACCAGCGTAGATGAGGATCTTGCTGATCGGCACTTGAAGAGAATTGAGTAAGAACTCCGCGGCAAATTCACTCAGCTCGCAATCTCCGCCATTGCAATAAATCAGAATTTGTTGAGCCGCATTGCAGGCCGGCGCCACAGTTCCCAAAGACTTCTCAGGATACATGTAAAAGAATTGATAGGCTCCGGGTATGTGACCTTGCTGAAAATGTTCTTCGTTACGGGCGTCGATGAACACAATCAATCCTTGTTCGTACTTGGGATCGTGAAACAAGGAAAGCACTTGCTCATCATCCGCAACCTGAAGCCCCTTTTGGTGGAGACGCGCAATGGCCTGTTCCGCAGGCGATTGATTTGCTGAGATCGTTTCGGTGGTGTTTGTCCCAACTTGGCCCTGGACAGCCGGATTGGCCGGCAAGCCATGGCGATTCCCCCGGGGAAAATAATCTTTCGTGAGTTTCAACCCCTTTGAGGAAACACCATTTGCAGCAAAGCTAAAGGCGGCACCTAAAAGAGCAACCAGAAGCGCTTCTCGGAAAACCCTTTTCACGGAGCCACCTTCGAACCGTTCATCTCAAGAACGGCAATTTCAGCTATTACTGTTGTGCCGATGGCTTTGTGGTCGATGCTGACGCTGGAGTGGTAGCAGGTACTGGAGGCAGCGGCACCACCTGAGGCGTTGCAGGAATGGCCACTGGCTTCGGAAGCTGGCTGATCGGCACTTTGATCAGTGCAAACTTAGGGTTATCCGACTTGGCAGTAAACTCGCCCCTGCTGCCTTTCAGCTCAAAACCTTCGGGAAAGTTCAGAGTAATATTGAAGGTTTTCCCAGGGTTCGTCTCATTTACTTTAACTTCCACGTCCTTAATATCCACAGCGGGATCGGTAATTTTTAAAGGTTTGGCGCTGTTGTTTTGAATGGTAATGGACAAAGGTTGTTTGGCTGCCAAGGGACCAGCTCCCACCATGAGCTGACCGGGATTGATGGTAACGGCCGGTTGCACGTTTGCCCAAGCGGTCAGAGAGACGGTCGGCATATTGGTTGAGGACGTTTTCATCGTGATCTGTGCCTGCATTGTGGGCTGATCAAATGGAGGCAGGGCAGTCACAATAACGTCAAAATCCTTTCCGGGAGTGTTCGTGACCAAAGTTGCGGTAAAGGATTTATTGTTACTCTCCGGAGGCGACAGCGTCACCAAATCGGTCATGTTGTTTACAACATGAATTTTGCTGACCACGTTGGACTGCGTGTCCGGTGGAATGTTCAGGACTGCAAAGGCAGGATTAATATCGATAGGCTTCCAAACCGTTCCTTTGACATGCAAAGTGGTGGTCGGCTGAGTTTTATCGTTGCTGGTAACTGTGACTGTCTTCATCACCTGGCCGCTGTAATTGGCACTGTTAAATTGAATGGGAATGGTGCCGGTCTTTCCAGGTTCGACCTGGCGTGTCCATTCACCGGCGGTGGTACAACCACAGGACGGTTGGACGTTGGTCAGGATCAGCAGCTCATCTCCAGTATTGGTAAATATAAAGGTGTGCTTAACCAGCTCGCCCGATTTTACCTTGGCAAAATCGTACTCTGGCGTTTCGAATGCAATTTTTGGGCCGATGGCCGAAACCGAGATCGTTGCCGATGCTGCAGCCGCTGCAGGCGGTGTTTGTGCTGGGGCGAGCGGAGGTTGCTGAGCGGAAACCACAGTCATCCCGGCAAGGAGTAAAGAACAGGCAGAAACCAAATTGGAGATTATTTTCATACCAGCGGACATTATGACAGATATTCAGACGAAGAAAAGTCGTTTTTGTCTCAAAAAAACTTTTCAACATTTTGCAGCCATGCTTCGGCACTCTTAACATGTCGTAAGATGCTATTATGCAATAGGGTATGCAGCGCCCCGGGAGATGCATCCGTACAACTACCTGTGAGTTCTGGTCACCCCAAGCTGATTGATCAAGTTTAGTTCGCGCCAAAGCTGCTGCCCAGTCACCTCACCGGCTAATAAACGCTGATAACGCACGATAGTTTGCTCAACCTCATGTGGAGTTTCATTTAGAAATTCGACACGGAAATATCGCGCGCCCAAAGCTGCCAACCGTGAAACATATTCCGAACCTGTTTGCGCTCGTGAATTGTAAACAGTGTTGCGGCAACCTGCGTCCGCTTTTATCGGGTGTTCAGCGCCCACTCGATCGCGGAGTTTGAGTTCGCGGGTATCGCAAGGCCGGCCGCAGTTTGTGTAGTCGGTGCCCTTGGATAAGAAAGCGCAAAAAACACAATGTTCCATATGAAACATCGGCATGTGTTGATGAATGGTCACTTCAAACCAACCTGGCTGGCTGCCTTTCAAAAGAGCCTCCAACTGGCCGATATTCAAGTCATATGATGCGGTTAGTCTCTCCAACTGGAAGGTATTCTTGAAATAATCTGCAGCCAAATGATTTGCCACGTTCAGCGAGTAATCGCCCACTCGACGTTCCATTGCAAAAAAGCTCAGGTGGTCATAGTTGCGAATAAGGTAACCATCCGCGCCGCTCGCGCGGACGAGGTTCAGCGTCCATTCCTCACCCGTTTTGAATATACGCGGCGGTGCGACGAAAATGGATGAGGTTCTCAATTTCCCATTGCGGAAGAGCGTTACAGCCTCACGATATTTCTTGGGATCCTCGAAATCGCAATACAGTGTATCGATCTCTGAATCGAGTGCGCCCCGGAGTTGCGCAAGATTGCGGACTAACACATTAAGCTTCAGTGCGGTGTCCGAGGACGGTGGGCTAAGGCGCACTGTTCTCTGGCGATGTTCTTGCATTTCGGAGTGCGACACCCAACGACGGGGCCGGGCGCGAAGTCTTAACAATTCCTCAACGATTTCGCGGCGCAGTCGATTCAGTTCGCTCACAGGCAGCATGAGATCGCCTGACAAAACGTTTATAAGATTTCCTAGAATAAAAGGCGTCCCACCCAAACGTCCAAGTTGTTGGATCAAGCGCTCCTGTGTTAGAGGCTGCTGCTCGGCGCTTGTCAGAGGTATGGCGGAATCCGCTCGAGCCACGCTTCCAGTTTCGTCGCGTGCCAAAACGGTAAGTGGCTTTCCCAATTCTCCATGCACCTCGAGAAAGATCGGCCGGCGAAATTTTGGCTCCTTTCCTTCGAAGGTCCGGCGCAGTTGGCGTTCGAGCTCAGGGTCGCTGGTTTTCCAAACGCGATCTCCGGCATGGATACGATTCAAATCCATATCACCTCTTCCAAACGAGAGTACGACGGAATGAGCGTTGTCCGACTCCAGTTCTTTCTCCCTCTCCGCGTTTTTTGGAGGAGAAGAGGGCGTTTTACGTCCAAGGCTTGAGACGTGAAGGAGAGGTCTAACCTTATAAACCCTTCCGCCTTCCTCCTTCTCTGCAGGTTTTCCCGCATCGAATACTACCCCATCGCCCGCCTTGACCGAGCTTTCCAACACCACGACAACGTCATCCAGGCGCACTTCCCTGACTTTCCCCAAATACACTCCTCTTTTCTTGCCGAATTGGCCGTGCACCAATTCCTGGTTGTTGATACCCCGAAACCAACCGCTATAAAGCCCCCGGGAAAACGCCATTTCCATTTCATAGCGTGGACGCTCTTCATCAGGACTCGCAGAATGCACTGTCTCTTCCTGAAGGCATTGAGGACCTTTTAACTTATCAAGCGCTTTTCGATAAATGCAGGTAATATTCGCGACATATTCGGGCGACTTCAACCGGCCCTCGATCTTGAGTGAAGAAACTCCCAACCGCACAAGTTCCGGAAGCACCTCCAAGCCGGCTAGATCTTGCGGGCTGAGCAGGTATTTGCGTTCGCCGAGCGGCACCAGTTCACCGTCGGCAACCAGTTCATAAGGCAGTCGACAGGCCTGCGCGCATTCCCCACGATTGGCCGAACGGCCCCCCAGCGATTCACTGGTCAGGCATTGGCCTGAGTAGGCCACGCATAAAGCGCCATGGATGAACACTTCTAAAGGTAGCGCCGCGATGGAACCGGTGGATTGCGTACCCGGCGACTTGCGCGCTCTGGCAATCGCGTCGATTTCTTTTAGCGAGCATTCTCGCGCCAGTACAACAAGATTGCATCCCAGTTCTCGAGCGAACTCGACGCCTCCAGCGCTGGTGATCGTCATTTGCGTGGAAACGTGTATTGGAAAATCCGGTGAGAGCTGCCGAATCATTCGGCAAATTCCAACATCCTGGACGATCGCCGCATCCACACCGCTGGCAATGATAGAGCGGAGGTACTGCTTGGCCTCGTCCATTTCGTTTTCAAAGACAAGCGTATTGAAAGTGACGTAGCCTTTGACGCCGCGTCTATGCAGATACTCCATGAGCCTCGGAAGGTCTGATTCCGTAAAATTATGGGCACGCATCCGGGCATTGAATTTTTCGAGGCCGAAATAAACCGCATCAGCCCCGTTTTCAACGGCTGCTCGCGCGCACTCCCAATCTCCCGCTGGGGCAAGTAATTCCGGAAGTCCAGATCTTGGCTGGCAAGCGGCAAATCCATCTGTACTGGACAAGCTTTTCGGGGCCTGTCCAATGGATTTGCTTTGGTCGAAAACGTTCAATCCCTTAAAAGCTAACCTGACTTTTGTTTCTGCACAAAAGTTTTGTCCGAAACAAACAGCAAGCGCCTGCGAACGCCGAAGCCGAGGATGAGCCACTCGACGCCCAGATTGCGCCGGTCGTTTCATTTGAGGCATGATTTGGAACCGGTAATACTCGCTGAGCGTCCCGCCGTCCTATTTCGACAAGGTTTTGCACTTATTTGATCGCGGAATCCTCGAGGTGGTTGATTTGGCCGGTTTTTCATAAATGGCCTTTTTCATGAATTGACCTGACCTCCCTCCCTCCCTAATCTCCCCGTTCTTTATGAAGATTCTGGTCTGTGACCCCGTCGCGCCAAAGGCCATTGCTCTGTTGCAGCAAAGGCCCGAATTTGACGTAACGGTTTTGCCTGAACGGCTAAATGAAACCGAGCTCACCGACCGGGTTAAAGATGTCATCGCACTGGTGGTCCGATCGGAAACCAAAGTTACCAAAAAGATCATTGAATCCGCGCCCCAATTGCGGGTAGTTGGCCGGGCGGGCGTCGGTGTGGACAATGTCGATGTCCCTGCGGCAACTCAGCATGGGGTGGTGGTCATGAACACCCCTGGTGGCAACACGATTTCGACCGCGGAGCTGTCCTTTGCCATGCTGCTGGCTCTGGCGCGGAAAACGCCTCAGGCTCATTCCTCCATGGTAGCGGGCAAATGGGATCGCAAACAATTTCAGGGTGTCGAACTTTGGGGCAAGACCCTGGGTGTCCTCGGCTTAGGTCGGATAGGCAGCGAAGTGGCCAAACGCGCGCTTGCTTTTGGCATGCGGGTAATCGGATACGATCCATTTCTCACGGAAGCTCGGGCTCGAGACCTTGGCATCGAATTGGCCGCCGACCTCGACTCCGTTTACAGGGATGCAGATTTCATTACGGTTCACATGCCGGTGACCGAGCAGACCCGCGGCATGCTCAATAGCTCGGCTTTTTCGAAAATGAAACCCAAAGTGCGCCTGGTAAACTGCGCGCGCGGGGAAATCATCGTTGAGAAAGATCTGCTTGCCGCGCTTGACTCGGGCAAAATCGCTGCTGCTGGTTTGGATGTGTACGCGACCGAACCGTTACCTGTGGATCATCCTTTTCGCACACATCCCTCCGTAACCCTGACCCCGCACCTGGGCGCCAGCACACAGGAAGCGCAGGAAAAATGCGGAATTGAAGTAGCCGAGGTGATCGCTGCCTATTTGCTCACGGGGGAAGTGCGAAATGCCGTCAATTTGCCTTATCTGGACGCTGAGACCTACGAACAAGTCAGGCCGTACCTTGTTCTGGGAGAGAAGCTCGGCAGATTTCTGGCTCAGCTTGCGCCTGCCCAAGTGGACCGGCTGCATATCACCTATGGTGGCAAGGCAAAGGAGTTGCCCAATATTGACCCTATTACCCGCAGCATTCTGATAGGATTTCTTTCACGAGCCGCGGTGAAAGATCTTAACAATGTAAACGTCCGCACGATTGCGTCTACTCTGGGTCTGACCGTGGAAGAGAAACGGTCCAATGAGCCTGTCACGTTCAACGAATGGCTGCATGTGCAAGTTTCCAACGGCGGCTTGAAACTGATTTCGGCTGGTGGAACTTTCTTTGGATCGCCGGATAATCCTCGCATCGTGCGGGTGTACAGCCAAGCGACGGAAATCGTTCCTTCAGGGGTAGTGCTATTGCTCAACAACAAAGACCGGCCAGGTATCGTTGGCTATCTCGGCACACTGATGGGCAGGCACAATGTTAACATTGCCAGTATGAGTTTAAGTCGGGATACTGTCGGTGGTTTTGCTCTGACTGTGCTTAACCTGGACAGCGTTCCTTCACAACAAGTTCTCGATGAGCTCCAGCGCGATCCGGATATTACAAATGTAAAGGTGGTCAAATTGTAAATTAATGGTAGAATAACCGATCTATTTATGAGAAATGTCTTTGGTTCCTTTGTAGTCAATTTATTATTAGTTGCATTTGGTGCAGGCATGGCGTGGGCTGCGCCCGATCCCGCCGCCGCGCCCAATGCCCCAGCCAATGCGAAATCTGGCGAGCTTTTTCCTGATGTTCCGGTCGTTAAAGCCAAAGGATTTGAAATCAAACGCAGCCAGCTCGATGACGCGGTGACCAGCATTAAGTCCACTGCCGTGGCGCGTGGCCAAAGCGTTCCGCCCGATCAGATGGCGATGATGGAGCAGCAAGTGCTGGAACGTTTGATTCAAATCCAACTTCTGCTTTCCAAGGCTTCCGCTCCCGATAAGACCAAGGGCGAAGAAACCAGCAGCAAACGATTTGAAAACGTAAAAACTCGTGCCGGCACCTCGGAAGCCCTTACCCGCCAGCTCAAAAGCGTGGGAATGTCTCCAGAACAACTGCGCAGCAAGATGCTCGAAGAAGCCACCGCGGAGGCAGTCCTTGAACGCGAGCTCAAGATCGAGGTGACGGATAACGAAGTGAAAAAGTTTTATGATGAAAACCCAGCCCGCTTTGAGCAACCGGAGATGGTCCGGGCCAGCCACATTTTGCTGGGCACCAAAGACCCTTCGACAGGTGGAGAGTTGAGCGACGCTCAGAAAGAAAAAAAACACAAACTAATGGAAGATATTCTGAAACGAGCTCGTGCCGGGGAGGATTTCGCTGCCCTGGCAAAGGAATACACCGAAGATCCTGGCTCAAAAGAGCTGGGGGGTGAATATACTTTCCCTCGCGGTAAAATGGTGCCCGAATTCGAAGCCGCCGCCTTTTCGCTGAAAACCAACCAGGTCAGTGATATCGTCACAACCCAGTTCGGCTACCATATCATCAAATTAAGCGAGAAACTTCCCGCAAAAAAAGTGGAACTCGCCAAAGTCTCTCAGGACATAAAAGATTATCTGAAAGGACAAGCTGTCTCAAAGCAGTTACCCGACTATATGGAGAAGGCAAAAAAGGATGCCCAAGTGGAGATTTTGGATCCAAAACTGAAGCCTGTCGATTCTGCCCTGGATGCTTTGCCGGCTAAGACCGGACAGGACAAACCTAAGAAGCCCTGAGCCCCGGGGCCTTAATATTTCTTCGAAAACTTTTTGCGGTGCTCCTCGTCCTGGCCAACTGCGGGTTCGGTGTTCGCTGTTGGGTTGGGAGCCTCGGCAGGTTTTGAGACCTCGGAGGTCCTTTCTTTGGCAGTAGTTTTCTCTGCCGCGGAAGGAGCAGGTGATTCCACTGTCTGAACGAAGCTTAAGCGCAAATTCATCAAGGTCTGCTTTAGCAGAGCCTCTTCTTCTTTGGTGAGGTTCCCTTTGGTTTTGGCCTCCAGCATTTCAAGTTGGTCGATGAATAGCCTTGCGGCTTCGACATCCTGGATTACTTTCCCGCTTTCGGGATGCGGCACCTTGCCCAGGAGCATCATCGCCATGTTGGATTGCTGCAAAACCAACTGCGCAAACAGGAATGTAAACTCTTCCTCGCGATTTAAAGCTCCGGTGCTATTGGAAGCGGCGGCATTCATTCGCCCGTCCCCTGTCGTTTGGTTTTAATTTCGACGAGCAAAAATCGAATGAGCCGGCGCAGGCGAGCCTCCACGTCCACCGTCTCAAGTATCGTTTGTCTTTCAGCCGCTCCAGGCAGCACCGCGCAGGAGACCAGGTCAGCCGTCTGCTCGGGATCGGTTATCGAATCCAAATAACTCAAGATCTCTTTAGGCGAAAACGAAGGGGGCGTGGCCTTTTGTTCCGCCTTTTCAGGGGACATCACTGGAAAGGGAAAAGGTAATTTCAATTGAATGCGTTCTTCCAGCAACTCGCGTACTTTGGCCACAAGGGCATCCACTTTCACATTGTCGCAGGGCGGCGAACGCAATGGACGGATCCGCTGCACGCGATAGGGTTTATAACGCACAGTCTCTTCCAGTTCAACCCGAGCCAGCCCCTGCAAGATCAGGTGGGATGTTCCATCCCGATGGCCTACCGATACGCGGATCAGCCCCAACCCTGCCACGGGGGAGGGAATTTCTCTTCCACTCCCGGGCCGTTGCATCGCGACGGAAAACATACGGTTGGAATGCAGGGCGTCGGCCAGCATTTGGCGATAGCGCGGTTCAAAAATATACAACGGCAGCAATGCCTGCGGAAATAAAGTGGCATTGGGCAGCGTCATAATTGGAACTTCGCGCGGTATCTTCATGCTCACAATGTAAGGGTGCGCGCGATTTTATCAAGCGCTTGCCAAACGCGTCCTCAACTTGCATGTTATTCAATATGACAAACAGGATTGGAGTTATTTTTCTGTTGCTGCTCTGCCTCGGATTAGGCGTCGGAATTATGGTCGTCAAACGAGGCGCGTCCGAGCAGCGTGACCAGGACGTCAAACAAATCGTGACATTGTCCAACCAGTGGACCAAAGCCAGCTCCGATCTGGATGAGCAAAAGAAAGTCGCCGTCATGCTCGAAAAAGATTTGGAATCCAAAAAAACAGATTATGAAAAATCTCTGGCTGTATTAACTAACAACGTAGCCGAGGTTTCATCCAATCTGGTCAAAGCTGAAGCCGGGCTTCGTGAAGCGGAACAGAAGATTAAGGAGGATAATGCGAAGATCGCAGACCTGGAAGCGCAAAACCAGGCAGCCGATAAGAAAGCTGCGGAATTAAGCGCTTCCATCACGAACCTGAACAGTCAAATTGATGACACTCGCCGCAAACTGGCTACGTCCGAAGGCAACCAGGCTTTCCTGGAAAAACAGCTTAAACAACTCATGGCTGACAAGAATGAACTCGAACGGCAGTTTAACGACATCAATGTGCTCCGCGCCCAGGTTTCTAAACTGAAAGAAGAAATGAATGTTGCTCGTCGTCTGGAATGGAGCCGCCAGGGTGTTTTTGCAAGCACCGAACAAAAGGGAGCTCAAAAGCTAATGCAAGGCATCTCTACCTCCACTCCAAAATCCTCCCGAGGGAACTATGACTTAAACGTCGAAGTCAGCTCCGATGGCAGTGTGCGGGTTATTCCTGCCGCCACAAACAATCCCGCACAGCCCAACCCGCAACCTGCGAAATGAAAATAGGCCGCCGGTTCGGAAAGGCAGGGCGAGCAGTCCTCAACCCGGGCCCGGAGCGCGAGCCCTCCTCGGCTCGCAGCACGTGGATGTGTGTAAAGCCTGAGAAAGTTTTACGTCTCCGTAACAAGGCAATACCGCCTCGGAATTTCAATTCACTCGGCCTATTGGTCACTGAGAGGATTTTCATTTGGAATAGCCGCAAGCTTTCCGACCGTTGTCTCGTAGTTGTTGCCGCTGCGAACCGGGACGGTTCGCGGTCCGCCGTTGAGATGATTTGACTGAACAATTTTTTGGTGGCAATCAGCGCGTTTGATTCTTATACGGAAATGATCTCGCCACAATTTCTCACCGATTCTCATGGACGCACTCTGCGCGACCTGCGCGTGAGCGTGACCGATCGCTGTAATTTCCGCTGCCTGTACTGCCTGCCGGAAACCGAGGCGGCGCATAATTTCTATCGAGGACACTGGGCGAACATGCCCGAATCGCAACCTATTCTCCAGCAGTGGGTCCCAAAATCAAACATACTCAGCTTTGAAGAAATAGAACGCGTTGTTCGTATTTTTGCTGCTCGTGGAATCGATAAAATTCGCCTGACTGGCGGCGAGCCGCTTTTGCGGCGGGGTATCGAGCAATTGACTGCAGCAATCGCCAAGGTGCCTGGAATCACTGATCTCGCCCTGACTACCAATGGCTTCCTCTTTGCGCAAAAAGCCCACGCCTTGCTGGAGGCAGGTCTGAAACGAGTTAGTTTTAGCCTGGATTCTCTGGATAGCGCTAATTTCAAAAAGATGACGGGGCGTGACAGCCTCGCGGAAGTCCTGGCCTCGATCCATCTTGCTCAGGAGCTGGGATTCCATCCAGTGAAAGTGAACGCAGTCATTATCCGGGGCATCAACGATCATGAAATTGAGGACCTCGCTCAGTTTGCCCGTACGCACAACCTCACTTTTCGTTTTATCGAGTTCATGCCGTTGGACTCAGCCCGAGCCTGGCTTAAAGAGATGGTGGTCTCTGGGAAAGAACTTCTTGAACGTTTGCAGGCAAAGTTCAACTTGCTGCCGGCCTCGGCAGATAACCCATCGTCTACAGCCAAACGCTGGGTGTTTTCAGATGGCCGCGGTGAAATCGGAATAATTGCTCCCGTCAGCGAACCTTTTTGCGGCCAATGCAATCGTATTCGGCTGACTGCCGATGGAAAAATCAGGACATGCTTATTTAGCGTAACGGAGCATGATCTACGGGGCCGATTGCGCAATGGTCTATCCGACGAGGCCCTTGGCGAATGGCTCGAAGAAGTTGTTTGGCAAAAAGAAGCGCGCCATCACATTGGCGAGCCTGATTTTGTCCCCGCTTCCCGTTCGATGAGTTGTATTGGTGGTTGAGTTTTTTTCACAACCATCATGGAGCAAGAAGTTCAAAAGCGGGGGAATACCCCGCACTCCAAACCCTTCGCGACGAACCACGCGTGAACCGACTCGCGAAGCGTTTGGAGTGCGCCGTATTCCGGCGCTTTTGATCAGCTATCTCCCTATGCTAGCGGAGATTTTAGCGGGAGGCGCGTTGGTTTCAGGAGGGGGAGGGAGCTTGTTTGAAGGAAGTTTTGTTCGCAGAACAGCTCGTTCTTCCGGGGAGACGCCGCGTTCAGGATCCAACAACCGAATCAACATTTCCCGGTCAATCTCCGCCAGGGGCGGAAGACCAATTGCTTTGATCCGTTCCTGGGGGATTTTCTCCATGTAGATATTCCAGATCTGGCGCGAGAGCAGCATAAAGCCCGCGTAACGCTCATCTTCATCCAAGGTCAAGCTGCGGTAGGCATTGACGATTAACCCCTCGATGGCGGATTTTACCCGGTCAGGTGAAGTCTCCGTTACATCTTCCTGCACGCGCGCAACGGCATATTCATCCAGGGTAAGATTGCGTGGGAAGGAATTGGTCTTACCATCCAGAATGGTCCTGTCAGGATAATGCGTAGCATTATATTTGTACCAATATGCCGCATCGGCGACACGGTTGTGCGAGTAAAGAAAGTAGACGGCGTCCCGCAGGAAATTTCTATGGCCACGCAGAATATGGTCCCGGTTGGGTTCGTCTTCTTCCGCCGCTTGTTCATAAGCCGCGCTGACTTTGGGGATGATATCCAGGTTTGGCCCAAATTCGAACGCCTTGGCAAAAGGGTTGGTGATTAGTTTTCCGCGTTGGAAGCTGAGTTGCATGGACTGATAAATAACCCTGCGCAGGGTGATTAAATCATCTTTTTTGGGAATTTTGTCGGGATTCCCCTGAGCAACTTTTAAGCCCATGGAAGCCCAATAAATGGCGTGGGCTTCCGGCAGCCGCCACTCCAGTGGGCCGTGATGCGCATCGACTTCCTTCATGAACTCGGGGTCCATTTTGTATTTCTCGCGTAGCAACCGCGCACGCGCTTTTTGATCATCTGTTTGCGGGTGGATCAGTTCTTCGAGATCCGGTTTTTTCTTGTTGAAAACCGTTGCCATTTCATTGGCCCATTCCTGCTTGTAGAACATGTTGGCATCATCGAGATTTGCCCCCATTTTATGTTGGAAAAACCAGGCGAGTTCTCGATAGATGAGAGTCTCGTTCGGGTTGTACTTCAGCCCCTCGTCGCGGAGCAACTCGATTCCACGGCTGACCCAGCGCCAACGATCGCTGTAATCCTTGAATTTTACCGAGATGTTGTAAGCCATGTTCCAGGCCTGCACCAGCCAGACCTGGACAAAGTGCGGTTCCAACTTCGTGATCCAATCGGCCAGTTGTGCCATCTCGAAAAACTTGTCTTCGTCCTGCAAATCGCTGGCACGAATCCACAGGGCGTTGGAGATCAACCCTCGGAATCCGCCCAGGGCAACCGTCGTGAAAGCCAGAACCGGTGGCGCATTTTCCAAGGGCTCCATGCGGGTCAACCCCAACCGTTGGCGATCGCGATTCAAGGACCTTTGCACTGGGAAAACCCCGACCAGAAGCGCAACCGCCAGCAGGAACAGTAACGCCTTTTTTGAATTAGGGTTCATTGTGTTCCCTGTGCGGTCGCAAGTTCACGCCGAGTAAAGGCCACTATGCCAAAAATCGCCAACCCGCCGCCCAGCAGGAAAATAATCTGGGCTGCGGCGCGTCCCAGTTGCCCCCAGGTGATGCTGCGGCCAGTGCTGAGCGAATCGATGGGCGAAAAATTTCTGGCCAGATTGATGACGGCAAGGACGGCTTTGAACATGGGAATGACGATCACATCAACGGGTGTAAACCCTTTAGTGCCTTTCTCGGCATTGTAATTGGCGATAGTCCCTTCGGTAACAGCATTAGAGAGTGTACCGCTGCACAGCACCAGCGTCATGACGCTCAACGCGACAAATGCTGCCACAGGAAATGAAAGAAAGCTGGCAGCCGCCAGACCGAGCGCGGCCAAAAGTGCCATCCAGCAAAAAATAATCGCCAGGCCACGCGCGTAATTTAGTCCAAAGTTTCCTACGCGATAAAGCACTTCAATCCCATCGTCCAGGGGAAATAGCAAAGCGCGAGGGTTGGCATTGAAAAATGTGACGGTCAGCCTTCCTTGCGCATCGAAGTTCGGCGGGATATCAAATTCATAGAAAGTATCCGGCGCCAGGCTCATCGGCTCGAGCCGGGCGATTTGTCCATTGGGATCGCCAATGGCCCACAAACCTGTAAAAGTTCCGGTGCTGCTCTGATCCGCGGCATTGAACTTAATCCGCAACTGCATCGGCTTGTCGCGCAGGGAATCTTTCCCGCTGCCCAGGTCGATAAAAAAGGATTTGGAATAACCGGGCGGGACAATTTGCAACTCGGCTTTTATTTGTTCACGAATCTGCTTGCGGACTTCGTTAAGATCCGCGGTGGAAACGGGATTTTTTTGCAATCGTTCGCGCAACTGACTTTCAGTTTCCTCTTCGATTTTCGAATCCCACTTTTCCGTTCTGGCAGAACCCCGAGCAACCAACACTTCCCGCCGGAGCACTTGTTGTTTTTCCGCTGGCAGCCGAGTGGCGCGCCATTGGAGAAGCGCGTAAACGCTTCCTCCGGATAGCGCCAGCAGGGCTGCATTCAAACACATTAATCCAATCCATTTGCCCAGCCAAATTTGCCAACGCGCGATGGGCTTCACAGCAACGACTTGCATCTGGCATTCCTCGATGTCTCGGGCCAGGGTGCCACAAGCAAGCCAGAGAGTCGAAATACCCAATAGGGCGCTAATTGTTGTCAGTGTGTAAGTGAGAAGGATTTGCGTAAATCCTCGAGCGGTGCCGTCATCCTTGAGCAGCAAAGGTAGCGCAACCACCGACGCCAGCAACAAGACAGCAACCACCAGAAAGAGTCGAAAGCGGAAGGCCGCTTTCCAGGTGAGCCACGCGATGGCGAGTGTCCTTTGCATGCAAGTAATAGAACTACATCAAATCAATTTGAGACCTGATCGACGCTGCAGCGATTACTTTGGTTTATCCACCAGCGAAGAAAGCTTTTCATTGGCTTTTTCTAAATGACTGGCTTGCTCCTGTTCCGGAGTTGGCGCAGGTGTAGAAGCATTCCGTTCCGGAGTCATGGCCAGAGCTGCTAGTTTTGCCTGATCCAAAATGATAGCGGGTTCCGGAGCAGCCGTCGGTCTGGTTGGTGCTACCTGAGGTGCCACAAGCCGTTCAAGGATCTTGTCCTGGGCAGGAGCTTGACCCCCGTCGCCACGCAAATAGGCGGCTACCTGGGCGCCGGACATAGCGCCGGAAGTTGCCGCGGCTGCTTTTCGAGCGGTTTGCACTATATCCAAAAAATAACTTTCCAGATTTTGAGTTGGCGTATCGACCCGAACTTTTTCTTCCGTAACATCCTTGCGAATCATATCCAGCACGCGCTGCATCGTATCACGCGGCAGCGCGGGTGTGGTGATCTGAATAGTATCCGGTGTGGCCAGTAGTTCGTTGAGAGTCCCCATGGCCTGAATCTTTCCACCATAATAGATTACAACACGGTCGCAAACGTCTTCCACATCCGACAATAAATGGCTGCTCAAAATGATCGTCTTGCCCCGCCGTGCCAATGCGAGGATTAAATCTTTGACTTCGCGGCAGCCGATTGGATCCAAGCCGGAAGTTGGTTCGTCCAGAATCACCAGGTCTGGATCATTAATCAGCGCCTGGGCCAGGCCAATGCGCCTTTGCATGCCTTTGGAGAATTCCCCTACCGCTCGGGTGCGGGTTTGGTTTAATCCCACCATCTCCAATAACTGTTCGGCGCGATCATTTCGGTCCCCTTTTGGCAAATGAAAAAGGTTTCCAAAAAAATTCAGAGTCTCGTGCGAGTTCAGGTAACGATACAGGTAGGATTCTTCCGGCAGGTAACCGATTCGGGCCTTTGTCGCGACGTGCCGTGGAGAATGACCGAACACTTCAATGTGCCCTTTGGTAGGGTAAAGCAAGCCAAGCAACAACTTGACGGTTGTGGATTTACCCGAGCCGTTCGGTCCGAGCAAACCAAACACTTCTCCCTTGCGCACTTCAAAATCGACGTTGTCGACCGCCCGGGCTTTGGAACGTCCCCAGAAATCCTTGAAGACCTTAGTTAACCCCCGGACCGAAACTACGGCCTCTGCATTCGAGGCGGTTGGCTGGAGTACGCCCTCGCCCGGCGAGTGTTCCTGAATTGCATTAGCCATAATACACTTTTAGTGACATCGGAAGCGGTCACGCCATTTTTGGTGCTAATTCCGCTTTTAGCGGAGGAGTTGTCGGGTGGGTGGGTTTGGAGACAACCGGTTCCGGCTGGTAATGCTCGAGTTCCTCGCCTTTCCGGACGAGTCGGGCGCTGTTAAAAACCACCAGCAATGAACCCGCGGTGTGCATCGCTGCTGCCATCACCGGGGGCACCTTTCCCAACGCGGCCAGAGTCATTCCACCGATGATGAAAGCCACTCCAAACAAAAAATTCTGATTGATTACAGCGCGGGTGCTCCGTGAAAGTTTTACCAGAAATGGCAACCGGCGCAGGTCGTTATTCATCAGCGCGATCGTTGCACTGTGAATAGCCACTTCGCTGCCGGCCGCTCCCATGGCGATGCCGATGTCTCCGGCAGCCAGAGCAGGGGCGTCGTTGACTCCATCTCCTACGACTGCGACGGTGTAACCTTTGCTCTTCATGCTCCGCACAAAATCGACCTTGTTTTGAGGAAGAAATTCACCTTTAGCCTCTTCGCAGCCGATTTCCTGGGCCACTCGAGTCGCCACCGGCTGGCGATCCCCGGAAATCATCGCAATCCGTCGAACACCACTCTCTTTGAGTTCGCTCAACGATTCGCGCGCTTCCGCCCGGGTCTTGTCCTGTAACCCTACCCAACCGATGCACTGGCCTTCGCGCGCTACAAAGATCAGACTCCACCCTTCAGCTTCGTTCAGATCCACTGAAGCGGAAAGGTCGCCCTTCACGCCGTTGTCCTTGAGCCACTGTGCGCGACCGACCACTACCTGTGCGCTTCCGACCTGAGCCTTAACACCGCGTCCGGCGGTTTCCCCGAAATCCTTTGGCTCTGTCAAAGTGACTCCGGCCTCCGTTGCCAGTTGTGCGAGGGCCTTGGCAGTTGGATGGTTGCTGTATTTTTCAGCGGATGCGGCAACGAGCAGCAGTTCGGCAGGCGTGACACCGTTCAGAGGCGCCAACCGGCTGACTGCCAATTCGCCCGTGGTGAGCGTGCCGGTCTTATCAAAAATAAAGGCGTTAATTTTTGCCGCCAATTCAATATCGGCCACATTCTTGATCAGAATACCGAGGCGTGCCGCGGCGGAAAGTGCTGCGACCATTGCGGTCGGGGTGGCCAGGATGAATGCGCAAGGGCAACTGAAGATGATCACCGAAATGACATTGTCGAGTTTACGAGTGAATGCCCAAACCAGGGCCGCAATCACGAGGACAAGGGGCGTGTAAAATCCCATGTACTGATCGACGATTTTCATGATGGGCAGCTTGGTCTTTTCCGCCGCCAGGATCAGTTCCCTCACGCGCCCCAAAGTAGTGTCCTGCCCCGCCCGGGAAACTTTGATCTCCAAAACACCAGTAAGATTCTGTGTGCCAGCGAATACCTCATCGCCTGGCTTCTTGTCCGCCGGCAACGATTCGCCCGTAATGGTGGCCTGGTTGAAAGAACCCTGCCCACTGACGATTACACCGTCTGCCGCGACATTATCACCCGGACGAATCCGGATGAGATCTCCAACCGCCAAATCTTTCGCGGCCACTTCCTCTTCGGTTTGGCCCTTAATCCGCCTGGCTTTTGTCGGTGTCAGCTTGATCAGAGATTCGATGGAAGCGCGCGCACCTTCCGCCGTGCGTGTCTCGATGATCTCTCCCATCAACATAAAAAACGCCACGATTCCGGCGGTCTTGTAGTCCCCCGATGCAAAGGCGGCCAGGACTGCAATCGCCACCAATTCGTTAATGCTCAGCATTCCCTGACGCAGGTCCCTAAAGGCAGTAATCACGATGGGATAGCCAAGCACGATTGCTCCGATAAAAGCGCTCGCACTGGCGACAGCGCTGCCGTGAGAAAAAAACCAATCGACAATAAACGCGTTCACCACAAACACAACGCCGAGCAAGGTTTGCCAGAGACGCACGGGGGCGTGCTCGTGGCCACAGCTCGAGCACGATTCATCGTGTTCGTGATGCTGATGTTCGTGATCTTGATGACTGAGGAGAGAAGTGACTTGCATATTTAACAATGACGAATGTCTAAGGACGAAGGACGAAGTAAATTCGAAAGCTGAATACTAAAATCCAAGAGAAATCCAAATGAGGAAGCCCGAACAGACGCGCTCGGCCTCACGTTTTCGGCTTTCGGCTTTCGGTTTTCGGCTTTCAAATTCATTTCGTTTCAGTCCGTTTTCGGCTTCAACGGCTCACGATTTAACAATAACCGAAGTTCCTTTGCTTTTCCATCGAGGCTCTCGGGTAGGAAGATCTTGTCCTGCACATTCGTGAGGGCCCGGCTCAAGGTTGCGGTCAGGCGTTGTTGCCTGAAAAGGGAAGGGTTCTCATTGTATTTGGGCAGCAGTTCTTCAAATTGCTGAGCGCGGCTGGATACCTCAGCCACCAGGCGAGCACGCTCGGATTCGGCGAGATTAATTCGCGTTTTGGAATTGGCGGCGGCCTTGCTCAAGATTTCGTTCTCCTGGCTGCGCGCTTTGTTTAGCACGCTGCTCCGCGCGATTTCGGCCTTAAGCACATTGGCAAACTGTTCCTTCAGGCTCAACGGAGGGCGGCTTTGCACATCGCACTGTTCAACCATCACCCCAAGCTTTTGACTCTCCACCAGTTGAATGACTCGACGATGAACCGCATCTCGGAATCCACCAATGTCCCGTGTCAAAATGTCATCTACGCTAAATCGGGAGGCCGTCGAGAGCAGTGCGTTATTGAGGGCGTTCTGGACGGCATTCGAGGCATTGACGAATCCGAAGATGTATCGAACGGGATCTTCGATCCGATACGTTAGCGTGGCACGCGTGTGAACGATATTACCATCGGCCGTCAAGGCGTAACCATCCATGGCGGGATTGAGAGAGCCGGCAGCATACGGTTCTGCTCCGGCCATTTCCTGTTCCGGTGTTATGGCGAACCAGCCCACAGTCGAAGTCGTCTTTTGGAGTCCGGTAATGGAAACTTTGACCGATTCGTCAATGGGGTATGGAAGCGCCAGATGCAATCCAGGTCCGTATAAGGCTTTCTCCCCTTCGCCAACCGGTTTGCCAAGTCGCAGCAATATGGCTCTTTCCTGCGGGCCAACCTGGAACACACCCGATCCGATAAAGACGAGCAACAGGAGCACCATCAGCACTTTGACGATGCCAAAGCTGCTGCGTAATGCCTCCGAAAGTGCCTGAGATCCCGCATCCCGTGGCATCTCGCCTGTAAAATTATCCGGTTTGTCTCGTGTTTCAGGCATGGTGGCCATATCCATTTATGGAGGAGTAGCTAAAACTTGATAAAGCTATTTGTGCAGTAGATTTGTCGAACTGTTGAACAAATCGAACGGCGCTGTGCGTCCGTCAAAAATAAGGGTCGAACGTTCTTTGAGTGATGATTCGAGGGCGTTCAGGCGAAAAATGAAATTGGCCAGCTCCGGACTTTTCTGAAAGACAGCGAGCGATTTGGCGGCTTCCGCTTCTCCTTTGCCCCGGATGCGTGTAGCCTCGCCTTCGGCATTCGCAACCAAATCTGCTGCCCGTCGTTCCGCGTCAGAACGGATATTTTGCGCCTCGGTTTCTCCTTCGTTTTGCAGTCTATCTGCCAATACTTTTCTTTCGGAGGTCATTTGTTCAAAAACGGACTGTGTCACGCTCTCGGGGAGGCCTAATTTTTTTATGCCCAGAAACTCGATCTGCAGACCATAGTTGTTGGCTTTCACCTGGCTTTGCAACGCTGCTAAAATCTCGTTTTCGATGGCAATGAACTTGTTCGAGTCTGGATTGGCTGAAACGAAGTCTGACAGCGGATGTTTTCCAACTACCGCAAGCTTGGCGTTGCTCAGGAGGCCCTGCAGCACCTTTTCGGCTTCGGCAATCGGTTCGGAACTGCCGGCAAATTTCGGAAAGAACGCTTGCGCGTCAGTAATCTTCCAGCCCACATAAACCGAGGTTAACAAGTTGAACCCGTTTTGGGTGAGGCCTTCGCTGAACTTGTCTTCAAAATTCTGAACCCGTTGATCGAACCGGTGGACCATCTGGATCCCCCAGGGCAGACGAAAATACGGGCCCGGTTTCGTCAGTGGTTTTCCGGTGGGCTTGCCAAAGGTGGTGATCACAACCACCTCGGATTGGCGGACCTGGACCGAAAACAGCAAGAGAGCGAATATTAGAAGTAGGACCAATCCAATAAGGAGTGTGAGGGGGCTTCGTTTCATGGTTAAATACTATTTTTTGGATGCTGCTGGCGAAAGGCCTTCCAGGAAATCGGCGCGTATCTTGTCCTGGAGATCAAAGGTGAGCACATCGTGCGTGTTGGTCGTCAGCAAAATATACTTGCGCGCATTGGCGGTGGCGCGAACAAAAGTTTCGAGGTAAGCGCGTTGGGCATAGACGTCCGGCGCAGCTTCGAAGGCGGGTATCTGGTTGGTAAATAAAGCCGCCTTAGCCAGGTCGCCGAGTTGCCGGGCAATACTTTCCGAACTGGCAGTGTTAAGCACATTGGTGGCGCGGGCCTGCGCCATGGCGTTTGTTTTAATGGCGTCCGCCTGGGCTGCCAGTATTTTTGCCTGCTTGGTGTGGATGGCGCTAACCACTTTTTCGTAATCAGGCGCGACTTTCACCGGAGGATGAATGTCTTGCAGCCCAACAAATACGATACGCGCTCCAAGTTTGAATTGATCGGCAGCCGCCTGAATACGCTCGGTCAACGTCTGTGCTGCCTCTTCCCGGCGTTGCGCCGTGACTTCTCCGAGATCCGCGCTTGTCAAATACCGAACCACCTCTCGCGTGGCCACGTCCTGGAGCAGTGACCCAGCGTCTTCATTTTGGTAAGCCCAATTCAGCAGATTAGTGATTTGATACTGCACCGGGATACTCACGGTGAGCAAGCTGACGGGAGGCGTCCTTTTTCCAGTTGCTTTGTTCGCGGTATCGGCCTCGGACTGATCGCGATTCGCAACGAGAAAATTTTCTTCCTTCGAGTGGGGTAATGTCCAGAGCACCACGGGATCTTTTTCTCTCGCGGGATCGTGTGTGAAACCCACGTCAAAGCTTTGGATCTGCTCGGTCGGAAAACGATAGACCTTATCCACTGGCCACGGCCATTTGAAATGCGCGCCTGGGCCCAAAACTGTTCTGCCCTCTACCGGCCGGCCAAAACGCTCGAGCAGCCCTTGTTCTCCCGCGTCGATAAACACAATTGCAGTGGACAAAAGCAACGCCCCGAGTTGAGCCAGAAGTAGCACCCCCAAAGCTTTCTCGAAAAATCGGTAAAACCATGTTTCGGAAACCTTAAACCCGAATTGATAATCCAATGCCTGTGCTGCGGTCGTGATCAATCCCTCGGGCTGGGCCAGCAAACCCACCAGCCGGCTGTCATACAAGGGGCGATCGACTTTGCCTCTCACACGCGGCCGATACATCTCCAGAATCAGGTTGATCAGCGTTTCAACCGCCATTAAGGCCAGCAGCACGCAAAGAACGTGCGCTACGTAAAAGTCCGCTTTCCTGGAAAAGGCTTGTACCCCAACCATCCCCAGCGCCACGGCAAAACAAAGATAGGCGCTCAGAAGCAGATAACTCGCGCCTGGCCGCAGCAGCCGATGCCGTTCTATCCGCGCTAAAGCAGCCGAAAACTTGCCCAGCAAAAACAGTATCAACGCAAACAATCCAAACAGTGACAGAGCAACCATCGGTTCTCTATACGGCCCGCTGGTCATTGGGTTACTCATCCAGCGCCAGAGTAGAAACGCCCCACCAGACTGCAGAATGCACAATATTACCGTGAAAATGGGGACAAAAAACCTCTCGAACTGCTCTCGCGATCGTTGCGCCGGAAAAACTTCGGCCTCTCTGGCCTCGAACATCGCCGAGCTGGAATGGGTCTTGAGCAGTTCATCCAGCTCAAGTTTTTCCAGCCGCTCGCTCTCCTCGAGTCGCATCTGGAACCAACTGATCGCCGCGACCAGCACTCCCAACACCATGAAAACAACGCTGATCATCCCGGCCATCGAGCCCGAATAGCGCGCGGCGGCAAAGCCCCCGACCGCAGCGATCAGAATCGTTAGCAGGTTAATCAACCCGGTTCTTCGTATATTGCGTTCCATCAAATTTTGGATTTTGTTTTCCAGCGTTCGGCGTTTATTGCCCGTGCCGCCAAAACGTAATTCTTAGCCAAGTTCCCGTTCCTCAAACATCAATACCGCGAAAGCCAGCGCTGCTCCGACGTAACACACTACGTAAGCAAAGGCCTTTCCCACATAGTTCCAATGGAAAGTGCTCTTGCCGGAGTCGAGAGCGTCTGCGAACCAGAAAAGCTGCCAATTCGGAGTGATGGTGTAAAGGATCGTTCCCCACCATGACCCTCGCTCCGCCGGCCTTCCAAAAAGATAATCCGACATGATTCCCAACAGGAAAAGACCGGAGCATATCGCCAGGGTTGGAATGATGTCCAACCGAGTCGAACAGGCCAACGCCAGTCCGGCTAATATCCATAAAGCAAAAAGAATAAGCACGGCTGCGGGGATGAGACGCCAATCGACCCCTGTCGCGAATGCCTGTAGTTTGGCTTCTTTCGAAAAAAAGTTTATGGCAATGAAACCGACCGTTACCAGGACGACCAGAAGAAGCACTGCGTCCGAAACAAATGGCCGCCTCAGGAAAAAGTTGCTGAATCCACCCAGCAAATAGGCGGCGACCAGCGACAAGGCAAACAGGCCCCAGGCAAACAAATCTGTTGAACCATAGGCATCAAAGGCCATCCGGCTGGCCAGCAGCGCAGCGATCAGATTCACATAGGTAAGGACAGTCAAAGCGCTTATCAGGCCCGCATACTTTGCCAGGAGAAATTGACCACGCCCGACTGGTTTGGACAGCACTGCCAGCGCGGTGCCCGTGCGAATTTCACGAGCCAGGGAGGCTGAAGCGCTCAACACCGCGCCCAGCAAACCCGACAACAGCATCACCGCCAGTGTGCTGTTTTTAACCAGTTTTGGTTCCTCACCAAAGGCAAAGTAATACGGAGTAGCCAGAAATATCTCAAAAACAGCCGAACAGGTCATCAGAAGCAGGAAGACCGGCTGGCGGATCAATTCCATGAAAGCATTCGTAGCAATGGTGATGAACTGTCGCATCTATCCAATTAATCGGTCTGACAGAGTATGAATCTTGGGTCCTAATGCAACCCGGTTATTTGGGTTTTAAAAAGGTTGCGTTACTTTGCGCCGCGGGAAAATGTGCGTTTGGCTGCACATGCATCGCATCGGAAATGAGCCTCTATTTGCGGGATGAGAGTTTCAACTCCTGTCTACGGCTTTCTTCTGAGCGCGCGAGCGTGTTTACGCCTTACAATCCTGCCATCGTTCTGTAATTGCCCTTGTCTATGGAATCATCAATCTTCGTGGCAACTTAGTATAAATTTATGAAACCGATCGAAAAGAGCGAGCTTTACCAGCATGTGAACGAATTTCTCAAGACCAAAGGCGTTGAGATCAAAGATGGAACGTATGCCAGGCATCTTGAAAAAAGTTGTGGGTTACTGACCGACGCCATCAATCTCACGCAAAAAGGAATGGAGCGGGCCAAAAGCGAGATTGACAAACGACTCGAACAAATGCGGCAGGTGATTCATGAAAAAACAGCGCCAAAAACCTCGGCGCAACCTCCGCCTCGGCCCAGGGCAGCCACGCAACAAGCGGCGCCACCGAAGACGGCTGCTCGGAAAGCCGCGGAGAGCAAGCGCCGAAATTCTGAAGCGCGGCGACGGGTTCAATCCGGAAAGTCGAAACCATCAAAAAACGCCAAGGGGAAATAGTTCGGGAGGAATCACTCCAGCCGGCCGCGATTATGCATGTCGCGGCGGCTGCCTCCGAAACGCAAAAGCGCTAGCAGGACAGGTGCAGTCCAAAAGCCGGCACCAGGTTCGGGAGGTAGTAACTCGCGAAGCGTCTTGGAGTGCGGCAGTCTTTTCTGCCACTTTGAATTTGGAATAGCTTCCTGCTGGCGACGCCCGGATCACTTCGAGCGCAAAGCGCCAGAAGGACAGGCGCAGTCCAAAAAACTGTGTGGTAAACGGATCAGATTCCGCTCTAGGCCGGGACTGCTTCCTCTTTAATGATCCAGTCGTAGCCTTTTTCCTCAAGCTCCAACGCCAGCCGCTTGTCACCCGTTCTCACAATCCGTCCATCGAATAACACATGGACATAATCCGGAACGATGTAGTTTAAGAGACGTTGGTAATGGGTGATAACAAGTTGCGCATTCTCGGGGCGTTTGAGTTTGTTCACCCCGTCCGCGACGATTCGGAGCGCGTCAATGTCCAGGCCGGAATCGGTTTCGTCCATGATCGCCAGTTTGGGTTCAAGCACTGCCATTTGAAAAATCTCGTTGCGTTTTTTCTCGCCCCCGGAGAAACCTTCATTGACCGAGCGGCGCAATAAGTCCTGATTTAACTCGAGCAGTTTCATCTTCTCTTTTACTAACTCGAGGAACTCCATGGCATCCAGCTCCGATTGGCCTTTGTGCTTGCGGATTTCGTTCAAAGCGGATTTCAGAAAATAAGTGCTGTTTACGCCCGGAATTTCTACCGGGTATTGAAAGGCCAGGAAGAGCCCTTCGCGCGCGCGTTCCTCCGGTTCCATGTCCAAGAGATCCAACCCATTGTAAAGGACCTCTCCTGAAGTGATGTCATAGCCTTCGCGCCCGGCCAGGATGGCTGCGAGCGTGCTTTTGCCGCTGCCATTGGGCCCCATGACCGCGTGAACTTCACCGGGCGAAATGACCAGGTTGATGCCTTTTAGAATTTGTTTATTCTCAACTCCAGCGTTGAGGTCTTTGATTTCGAGTATGGGTTGACTGCTCATGTGCATTCTATCTGCATTCTCAATTGAATTCTTCTGAAATCGATCGAGGCTCATTTTTATCCTACGCTTCCTTCCAAACTAACTCCCAAGAGTTTTTGCGCTTCTACGGCAAATTCCATCGGTAACTCGCGAAACACTTCTTTGCAAAAGCCGTTCACGATCATATTCACTGCGTCCTGGGTTTCCAGTCCACGCTGGTTGCAATAAAAGATTTGGTCCTCGCCGATTTTTGAGGTGGATGCTTCGTGTTCGACGCGAGAGGAGGTATTCTTCACCTCGATGTACGGAAAGGTGTGAGCACCGCATTTATTCCCCAACAGTAGCGAGTCGCATTGGGAAAAATTACGGGCATTAGTGGCGCTCTTTTGAATCTTCACAAGCCCACGATAGCTGTTCTGTCCGTGGCCCGCTGAAATCCCTTTGGAAACAATCGTGCTGCGAGTGTTTTTACCCACGTGCACCATTTTTGTTCCAGTATCCGCCTGCTGGTAATTGTTGGTTACCGCTACGGAATAAAATTCGCCAACCGAATTATCGCCCAGAAGAATACAGCTTGGGTATTTCCAGGTAATGGCCGAGCCCGTTTCCACCTGGGTCCAGGAAATTTTGGAATTCCTCCCTTTGCACATACCGCGTTTGGTAACGAAATTGTAAATGCCGCCTCGACCCTGGGCGTCGCCTGGATACCAGTTCTGGACAGTCGAATATTTGATCTGTGCATTGTCGAGAGCTATCAACTCGACCACGGCCGCATGGAGTTGGTGCTCGTCCCGCATGGGCGCTGTGCAACCTTCGAGGTAGCTGACCGAAGCCCCTTCCTCGGCAATAATCAGTGTGCGTTCGAACTGGCCTGTGTTGGCCGCGTTAATCCGGAAGTAAGTGGACAGCTCCATCGGGCATCGCACACCTTTGGGAATGAAACAAAACGAGCCATCGCTGAACACTGCCGAGTTTAGCGCGGCAAAATAGTTATCTGTGTAAGGCACGACCATGCCCAAATACTTTTTCACCAGGTCCGGATGGTTGTTGACCGCTTCGGAAAAGGAACAGAAAATGACTCCCTTTTCAGCGAGCTGCTTTTGAAAGGTGGTTCCAACCGAAACGCTATCAAACACTGCGTCCACAGCTACACCGGCAAGTCTCTCCCGCTCCTTCAGGGGAATGCCCAGCTTTGCGTAGGTCTCCAAAAGTTTTGGATCGACCTCATCCAGGCTTTTGGGTCCATCTCCGCGCTTTTTGGGAGCTGAATAATAAACCGATTTTTGGTAATCGATTGGCGGGTAATGAACGTGGGGCCATTTAGGCTCCTGCATGGTGAGCCAATAGCGATAGGCTTTAAGCCGCCATTCGAGCATGAAAGGCGGCTCATTCTTTTTCGCGGAGATTAGTCGTACGATGTCCTCGTTCAACCCAGGTGGTGCAGCATCCGCTTCTACGTCAGTATAAAACCCATACTTATATTCTTTTTGAACCAGGCCCTCAATTGTCTCGGTAGCTGTGCTCATCTTCTTAAATTCCTAAATTAAAAATAAATCGTGAAACCTTGTTTCGATGTCGATTCCGCCAGTCCGCAATATCAGCCCGAAACCACCTTCGGGGTCACACTACTTTTTTGCGTTGGAGCAACTTGGGCAACGCCCATGAATCGCGATCTCGAAACGTTCGGGATTAAACCCTTTGGGCATGGGCAACCAATGGGATTTTTCCGGCAACTGAATGTCAAATACTCCCTGGCAGGTGTCGCAATAAAAATGACAATGTTCTGTCATATTGGGACAAAAATGCGTCGCGCCCCGGTCCAAAGTGACCTGCCGGACCAATCCGCATTCGACCAAAGCATCCAAACAGTTATAAACGGTGGCCATCGAGATATCCGGCATTTGATTTTTGGCCCGGATAAAAACCTGCTCGGCCGTGGGATGATCGCGCTTATCCATCAAAACCGAGTAAACGTGCTCGCGCTGCGGCGTGAAGCGAAAACCGCGGCTTGCCAGCCGATCATTCAAATCTGTTTCCGCTCTTTTTCCTGCTGCTCTCACAGTACGCTTACGCTACCCGAGAGCAGGTCCGATGTCAATACTTGGAATAATTCTAATTAAGGTTAAGCTGCCCTCCACTGAATTCAACTTCGTTGACCTGCCTGCCGACCGGATCGCATTTTACAAATTGATGACATTTGGCCCCAGGCCCAGGTTTACATTCTCCAGCATTGAGCATGCTTAAGTGGAGCCAACAAAAGCCAAAGTTTTTTTGGCAGGCCATATTGATTCTCTTCCCCGTGACGGTATTGGCCGGGGTTGCATTTTTGTCGCTGCGCCAGGACAAACGGCTGGCCCAGAGTGAAGCGGCAGAACGCGCGCAATCTATCGCGGATGAATTGGTGGAGCGGGTGTGGTCAACCCTGAACCAGGACAGCACAAATAACGGTGCGCCAGGCGGTGTCGCATTTCAGGTCGATCCTGCCGGCCAACTGTTGTTTCCACCGCCTGCCGTTGCCTGGCCGGTGCCACAAGTCCTTAAGCTCTCTGAACTGGATCCGGAACAGGAGCGCGCCTGGCAAGCGGCTCACACTGTTGAACTGCAACACACAAACCTGGCTTCCGCCGAGGAATATTTCTCCAAATTTCTGGAATTAAAACCACCTACGCGCTTTGCCGCTGCAGCCCGTTATTCCCTGGGTCTCTTGCTGGCGGAGAGAGGAAATGCAAAAAAGGCGGGCAAAATGTTTGAGGAGATTGTTTCTAAATATGCAGAGATTAACGGTGAAACAGGCTTGCCTTTACTGCCGCTGGCGCAGCTCAAATTATTTGAACTGGCAACTAACCATTTTGAAAAGACTGGGTTCGATTCGTTTTGTTCGAATATTGTGAACTCGCCAACAGCACTCACACCCATGTTACTGGATGAGATCAAAATCTCCGGGGGTGCCATGGCGGAAAAGTGGCGGCTCATTTGGGAAGAGCATGAGCACGCTCGAGGCCTTTATGAGGCTGCATGTGGGAAGTTCGGAAATAACTATTTGCCATCACAAAAAGTCAGGTCCTGGTCTGGCTTAAGCCCGCGGTTGTTTTGGTTTGAAGCGGAAAAGGTGCAATTGCCAGGGGCCTCAGAATACAGCCAAACCCACCGTATGAGCCAATTTGCAACCAATGTACCCTCGAATGAGAAACAAACATGGCTAGCCGTGCGCTCCCAGGAACAACCTCTTAGTTCCTGGTTTGTCTGCAAACCCGAATCTCAAATATATCGCGAGGTCGCCTCTGTGGCCGCGAATCTTAAGCAAATTCCTGAATATTTCGGGATCGATTTCGAACTGGGTGGAAAGAGGTTTATTCGAGATTCCACGGATCTTCAATTATGGACCGAGCATCATCATGGAGGTAAAGGGGGCGGCTGGGACAAAGATTATTCGGAAAAAATTGCCTCCGAACCCGAGCTTCTGGCCTCAGCTGTCCGTGCGGAAGACGGCAGCGATATTTTCAAGGTCCATGTATATCTTACCAGTCCAGCGACGCTGTTTTCGCGCCAACGCGCGCGGTCATTTTGGTTCAGCGCATTGATTGGGACTTCCGCCATGGCGGCTCTGCTCGGACTGATGACCTCATGGCGCACTTTCAATCGTCAGCAACAGCTTGGTGAATTGAAAAGTAACTTTGTCTCGAGCGTCTCTCATGAATTGAGAGCCCCCATCGCGTCAGTTCGGTTAATGGCTGAAAGCCTCGAGCGTGGCAGGATTTCCGGTTCGGCGAAACAGCAGGAATATTATCAGTTCATACTTCAGGAATGCCGCCGCTTGTCATCCCTGGTGGAAAACGTGTTGGATTTCTCCCGCATCGAACAAGGCCGCAAAGAGTACGAGTTCGAACCCACCGACATTGTCGCGCTCACCCAACAAACCGTCCAACTCATGCAACCCTATGCGTCTGAGCGGCAAATCACCCTTTCGCTTCCCTCCCCTCGCCCCCCGACCCTCGACCCTCACCTTTCCCTCGACGGCAAAGCAATCCAACAAGCTCTGGTCAACTTGATCGACAACGCGATCAAACACTCGCCGCGAGGCGAGACAGTGACGGTGGGGTTGGAGACGCCAAGTGTCGAGTGTCGAGTATCGAGTGAAGAAACGAAAACCGCTGCGCCCCCCCTCGACCCTCGACCCTCGACCCTTTTTCTGTTCGTCGAAGACCACGGCGAAGGCATCCCCCCCGACCAACACGAAAAAATCTTTGACCGGTTCTACCGACTCGGTTCCGAGTTGCGTAGGGAAACTCAAGGCGTAGGCATTGGTCTGAGCATTGTGAAACATATTGTCGAAGCGCATGGCGGCAGGGTAACGGTGAGAAGCGCGGTCGGACAAGGCAGCCGGTTTAGTATGGAGTTGCCTCTGAGAATGACGAATGAAAGTTAAAGTCCGAAATCCGAAGGTCGAAGGCCGAAAAAAAGCCAGAATTGATATAAATTTGCTATGCAAACTTCGAACTTCGGATTTCGGATTTCGGCCTTCGGATTTACCCTATGGAACGCATCTTAATTATTGAAGACGAGCTCCCCATGCGCACCGCGCTACAGGACGTGTTGCAAGCTGAGGGCTATCGCGTGCTCGCTGCTGCCGATGGCCAGGCCGGACTGCAACGGGCCCTGGCGGAAAAGCCGGACCTGATCCTGCTCGATATCATGATGCCGAAGCTGGATGGCTACGCTGTCTGCCAGGAACTGCGTCGTCTCTCAAACCCGGTCCCGGTCATGATGCTGACGGCGAAAGGACAAGTTGAGGATCGCGTCACAGGATTGGACGCTGGAGCCGATGATTACCTGGTCAAACCGTTCAGCACGGAGGAATTGCTTGCGCGTGTCCGGGCATTATTACGCCGGATGCAGCGAAAAGCACATGCTCCTTCAAAACTGCGCCTGCACGATGTGGAAATCGATTTGATACGGCAAACCGCAAACCGAGGAAGGAAAAAGCTTCATCTGACGGCCAAGGAATTCTCGATGCTGCGGTTGATGGCTGAGACACCGGGAGAGCCCGTTTCGCGAGAACGTTTCCTGGATCTTGTTTGGGGATACAGTGCTTTTCCAACGACACGCACAGTGGACAATCATGTGGCCAGCTTGCGGGGCAAGATCGAGCGCAATGCGAACGAGCCGAAGTGGATTAAGACGGTGCATGGGGTGGGGTATAAGCTCGAAATAAATGACGAATGACGAACGGCGAACAAATCCGAAGGCCGAAGGCCGAAATCCGAATCTGGATTTTGCAAAAGGGTGACAATTGGTTGAGTGGGGATTCGTCAGAGTGGAATGACTAATATGATTATGAAAACGAATCGGGGAATTTTCATTGTTGCGGCTTTGCTGATGACGATTCACTCCACGCCTGCCGCGACAAATGACATCACTTCCTTGCTGCAGAAAGGACTGTTCGAAGAGGAAGCCAATCATAATCTCGAGGCTGCCATCCAGGCCTATCAGGCGGTCATCGGCCAATACGACAAGGATCGGAAACTGGCGGCAACCGCCATCTTTCGTTTGGCTGAATCGTTTCGCAAACAGGGAAAAACCAATGAAGCGACCGCCCAGTATGAGCGAGTGCTGCGCGAGTTTTCAGAGCAATCTACTCTCACCACGCTGAGCACTCAAAACCTGGCGGTTTTGGGAAAACCAATTACAGCGGCTGTTTCGACTTCCCTTACTCCTAACGCTCGGCTGGAACAAAAACGACTTTATGAAGAAGAAATCAAATTGGCTGAAAAACAATTGGCGGCGCAGCAGAAAAGGGTAGAAACCGGGAACATAGCTCCGGACGAACTTATCCCCACGCAAAGAGATTTGCTGGAGTTGAAACGCAAACTCGCGGCGATTGATTCAGGACTGCCCACATCTGAAACCGGCAATCAAACGGTCACCTCATTGACTTCGACTGAAGCCGAAGAGGTCAAACGCATTCAGACAATGATCAAAAACAGCCCGGATCTGATCAACGCAAGAGATCAATCCTCGACAACGCCTTTGCATCGCGCTGCTACTGCAGGTCAATTGGTAGTGGCAGAATTCCTATTACAAAACGGAGCTGAAATAGAAGCGAGAGGCCCAAATGGCCGCACACCTTTGCACTACGCCTCTTCTGCCGGTCAAAAGGCGATGGTCGAATTGCTCCTGAAAAACAAGGCCAGCGTGCTGGCTACCGATAGCGAAGGCTATACCGCCTTGCACCTGGCTGCGGAAAACGGCATGCGGAACGTCGCTGAACTTCTGCTCACAAGTGGTGCGGATATAAACGCCAAAAGTCGAAAAAATGTCACCGCTCTTCATCTTGCAATTGCGAACTCTTTCAATTCTGTGGCCTCGTTGTTGATCGATCACCACGCGAATTTAGACATTCTGGCAGACTATTTTCCTGAAAAGAACTGGTTGGGTACGCCTTTGCATGTCGCTGCTTACAAGGGCGACGAAGCCATTACTGCTTTGCTTCTGGCGAAAAAGGCGAATCTAAAAATTATTGACGGAGCCGGTCAAACGCCGCTGCTTGCGGCGGTGTCTCGTCGAAACCTGGGCGTAGCGAAGCAATTACTGGCACAAGGTATCGATGTGAATGAAAAAGTGCCGGACGGCAAACAAGCAGACTGGACTGTTTTGCATTTCGCATTGATGAACGGTCAAAAGGAAATGGTTGAATTATTGCTTGGATACAAAGCTGATCCAAACGCCAGGTTCGATGTAAGCTCGGATCCATCTCAAAAGGGCGTCACACCTCTGGTGCTAGCCGCCTCGCGGGGGCTTACAGAAATTATAGACCTGCTTTTAGCCTCAAAGGCCGATCCAAATCTCAAGAGCGATAATGGTCGCACTCCTATTCTGGAAGCCTTGCTATATCCTGGAGCTACTCAACGCCTGAAAATGACGAAGGTTCTCCTGGAGCATGGCGCTAATCCAAACGTACGTGATGTTGAGCAGGCCACACCCCTGATGCGAGCGGTGTTGCTCGGAGATAAGGAAATTGTGGAAATGTTGGTGGCGCACAAAGCTGAAGTGAATGCTCAGGATAAGATTGGACGATCGGTGTTGCATTACGTCTCCTGGGCGATTGAATCCGGCAGAGATGTGACTCCCATAGCTGAACTGCTGATCGCGGCTGGCGCTGATGTCAACGCACGAACCAAAGAGGGCAGAACTCCTCTCAAATGGATCGAGACACTCAAGACCCCATTTTCAGATACCATGGCGATGTTACTTCGTAATCACGGCGCTCTTGAGGACGTCCCAAGACTGGACGTGATCCAAATCCGTCGTCCAGGTTCAAATTACAATGGAGCTATTGTCAATTCCACCAACCATTGGAACGACTTCACTTTTCTGGAGGTTTTTGCCATGGAGACTGGAATTTTGACTAAAAATCCTCAGGGCGAATTGCAGACAACGCAGCTTCAAGCACACTGGGCTGGTCTTCATCCCTCTCTGGCTTTTCCAAACCTTGAAAAAGTGCGCATTCGCCGGCCGGCAGCGGATCTGAAATCGTGGCAAGACAAGATCATTGATAACAGTCCCACCCTTCTTTCAGGTGACTGCTCGAAAGATTTCCGTTTGGAATGGGGTGATGTGGTTGAAGTTGTGGAAGCGGACCATCCGCTGAACGAGATTTGGCCCGGTTTTTCGGCAACAGAATGGACGAATTTGATAAAGTGCCTATCCCGGGATGTTGAGATCATCGTGAAAGGAAAATCCACAAAGGTGACGCTGCAGGTGGATTTTATGTTGGTACCCACCATATTTTCAAAGAATGGAAGCGGAGGAGACCCCAGGGAACGATACTCCCTGTCACAGATTACAACCATGACGCCTTTTTGGATTAAGCCGGCTCTCCGCAAAACAAATCTCCTTCTGTCTTCATCGGACTTGGCTCATGTTCGGGTCAAGCGTGTTGATCCTAAAACGGGAGTTAAGCGCGAATGGTTGCTCGATTGTTCAGATTCGAAACCTGCGCCTGATTTTTGGCTACGTGATGGCGATGTGATTGAAGTGCCGGATAAAACCTGATTTGCAAAATTTCACGCCAGAAATTCACGTCTTTCTTCCATTTCTTCTTATACCAACGGGATAGGAATCGCTCAGCCCCGGTTGTCGCGCAAGCGGCTACCCTCGGTAAACTAAACCAAAAAGGATCCCTACCCGGAACGGGTTGAATCAATCCCACACATACCGTTCATCAAATTCGATTTCATATCGTCGCAGTAACTGACGGAGCTCATCCTGAAAGGACACCTTGCGATGATGTTCTTCCTGCTTCGCGATGTAGTCGCGCACCGGTTCGATTTGCGAAAACCCGATTGAAAAAACGCCATATCCGTTTTGCCAGGCAAAATGACACAAGTCCGGACTTCTCGTTTTCAACCACAACGACGAGCCGCGTTTTGTTTCCTTAACCATCTCCGCTGGTGTGCAGGTGCGCGAAAGCGCGCAGAGAAAATGAACGTGGTCTTCTACTCCACCTACGATTATTGGTTGGCACTCGAGGTTGCTCAAAATTCCACCGAGATAACGGTGTAATTCATCGCGCAGCAGGCGGTCGCGCAGAAATGGTCGCCGATCCTTAGTCGAGAACACGGTGTGAATAAGAATTGTTGCCAGAGATTGCGGCACGACTGAGGATGAAGGATTCGCGCCTTCGATTCAACCCTTTCAGGGTAGCGGTTCCGCTGGGCAATCACCTGGGGTAGCTCGTTCCTCGCAACCCCAGGCTGAGTGATTTTCATCCTTTCAGGATGGATGCGGTTCCGATTGACGACCTCTTTTTGTTAGTGAAACCTCGCTGTTGGTTCGGCGTTGAATTGGTGGCTCCCTCGCACCATTGGGCTGGAGGACACAATCCCTTTGGGATAGCTGGCGTTTCGTTTTCTTTGTTCTTCTTCCTAGCCATTTTTTAACACAGTGGCTATTTTACTTGCCGGGAATGAAACTGAAACTTGTGCCATGGCTTCTGATGGCGGCATCGCTTGTCGGTCTGGTAGTCGTTTATGACTCCAACCAGCGACAAGTTGCCGAACTGGCACAAGCCCGCCAGGCCAACCAGGAACTGGAGCAGTTACGGGCCACGCTCGCTGATACCAACCAGCTACAAAATCAGCCGGGCTCGAAAGAGGAGCTGACTCGTTTACGCGAAGAGAATAAGGATTTGCTTCGTTTGCGGGATGAGGTGCGACGATTGCGTGAAGAGAACAAACAATTCATGGGTCAGGCCAAAGCTGCACAGGCACAAGCGCAGAGCGTGCAAGCTCAGGCCGAGCAATTGCGAGCCACCGCTGCGCAGGCCTCGGCCCAGGCCCAACAGGCCGAAGCCATGGCCCGCATGCAAAATCAGATCAACAACTGCATCAATAATCTCAGGCAAATTGACGGAGCAATCCAACAGTGGGCGCTCGAGAACAGGAAACCCCCTCTTTCGCGAGTGACAATGGCCGACATCGACCCTTATCTGAGGACCAAACCACTCACCTGTCCAGCTAACGGGTTTTACACTCTAAATAACGTAGCCACTCCTCCGACCTGTTCCGTCCCCGGCCACGTCCTTCCAAAAAGTCCCTAAACAAAACCTGGACTGCGACGGCACGACGCCGGTTTGGCTTCAAAGAAGAACTCTGTCCTATGCTCGTGGCAAAGGACCCCACACCTTTGTTCTTTCCTTTTGGTCGAGCACGCCTAACTTACCCCTCTCATGAACGATATTGACACTGAAGCTCTGAAGGGCATTGCCAACCAGTTGCGGATTCATTCGATCAACGCAACTACGGCAGCCGGGAGTGGGCATCCGACTTCATGTTGTTCGGCGGCGGATGTTGTGGCCGCGCTATTTTTTGGGCATATGCGGTACGACCCAAAGAATCCGCGTTATTACAATAATGACAGGTTTATCTTATCCAAAGGACATGCGGCGCCTCTGCTCTATGCTGCCTGGGCTGAAACCGGCCTTTTCCCGACAGAAGATCTACTCAAGTTACGCCGGATCGATAGCGATCTGGAGGGACATCCTACTCCGCGGCTTCCTTTTGTTGATGTCGCAACTGGCTCGTTAGGCCAGGGATTGAGTGTAGGCGTGGGGATGGCACTGTGCGCTCGATTGGACAACCTCGATTACCGGACCTACGTCCTTTTGGGGGATGGTGAATGCGCCGAAGGAGCGGTATGGGAAGCAGCATCATTGGCTGGAATTTATCAACTGAACAACCTGGTCGCGGTGGTGGACGTCAACCGACTGGGTCAAAGTCAGCCAACCGCTTTCGAACACAATCTGGATGTGTATAAGAAAAGATTCGAGGCATTTGGTTGGCGCACGGAAGAAATCGATGGGCATGACGTCGAAGAAATAACCGAGGTTCTGGCCGCGGCGGGACTCGGAGCGCAACCTCTGGTGATTCTTGCCAAAACATACAAGGGAGCGGGTGTTTCGTTTCTCCAGGACAAAGAAGGCTGGCATGGACGCGCCTTGACTAAAGAAGAAGCAGCTCGGGCCGTCGCCGAGTTGCAGCCGAGCGCTCGTTCTGGTATCGGCCAACCCATTCCGCAGCCAACTCAATTGCCCGCCCCAAAGAATGACGCTCCTGCCAGCTACCCACCGGTCGATTATAAAATAGGTGATTCAGTGGCGACTCGTGAGGCCTTCGGTACAGCACTTCTACGGGTTGGTGAAGCCGACCTCCGCATTGTCGCCATGGATGGAGACACAAAGAATTCCACCTATTCCGATAAGTTCTACAAAAGATTTCCCAACCGGTTTACGGAATGTTTTATCGCCGAACAAAGCATGGTGGGCGTGGCCAACGGTTTCGGCACTCGAGGCAAAGTCCCCTTCGCGTCGACTTTCGCCTGTTTCCTTTCGCGTGCCTACGACCAGATCCGGGTCGCCGGCATCTCGATGGCCAATCTAAAGTTAGTTGGTTCCCATGTCGGTGTCAGTATAGGTGAAGATGGCCCTTCGCAGATGGGTTTGGAGGATATCGCCATGATGCGAGCCGTCGCCGGCAGCGTGGTCTTGTATCCTGGTGACGCAGTATGCACTGCCAAACTGGTTGAAGCGATGGCTTCAAACAAAGGGATTCATTATCTGCGCACCTCTCGCCCTAAGACCCCGGTCATTTACAATAATGAAGAGCAATTTCCAATCGGTGGCGCAAAAGTATTGCGCCAATCGCCAGGTGATAAACTAACGATTGTCGCTGCGGGGGTGACTCTCTTCGAAGCATTAAAAGCGGCCGATGAGCTTAAGAATGCAGGGGTAGGCGTCACTGTCATTGATGCATACAGTGTCAAACCACTGGCCCGAGAGGTGATTCTGCAAGCGGCGCAAAAGACCAATCATCTGGTGATTACCGTCGAAGATCATTACCTGGAAGGTGGATTGGGAGATGCGGTAGCAGGTGAACTCAGCGGCGAGGGCGTTAAGGTGCACAAACTGGCGGTTTCTCAATTGCCGCATTCCGGCAAAGCCGAGGAGTTGCTCGCGAAATTTGGTATTGATGCAGCGGCGATTGTGGCTAAAGTGAAAAGTCTCTCTTAGCCTGGCAAAGAACCGAGCCTGGTTGCATCAACAGGATGCGCCTTTGGGCTTTGAGATGGGTAGCCTCTGTACCCACTGGCGAGTTTGTGCGTTAGCAGGGGTTAAAAGATGAAATCGATGCTGGCATTCGTTGTGCTGCGTTGATATAAAGGTGGACACTCAAAAAACCATATATTGAAATGACTTGGATTTCGAAAGCGGCTGTTTTTCAAATCATTTTGTTATTTTCCGCGGATCAAGTGGCCCACGCACAGACCGGAAATAAGGAACCGGTCGCAGGAGCGGCCCCTTCCTTGTCACGAGAGAGTACTGTCTCCGGAGTAACACCGTTTGCTTCAAAACCCCTGGCCACCGGCACAAATGCAACTTCTCTTCCAACCACGTTGAGTGGCTACGTTTCCGACGACAAATACAAACTTAGAGTCGGGGACAAGATCAGCCTGCAGATCCTGGAAGACCGGGACTTGCCCAAAAGTCTGATTGTGGCGGACTCTGGCGAGTTGGACGTGCCTTACGTGGGCAGAGTGCCGGCATCTGAAAAAACCTGTCGTCAACTAGCGGATGAATTGAAAGCGCAGCTCGAAAAGGAATATTATTACCGGGCGACCGTGATCCTGGCTTTGGATGTCGCCAATAAATTTCTTGGCCGCATTTATGTATGGGGCCAGGTGAAGAACCAAGGCCCTATCGATATCGCTGTGAACGAAAACCTCACTGCAGGGAAAGCCATTCTCCGGGCCGGCGGGTTCGGGGATTTTGCGAACAAAAAAAAGGTTAAAGTAGTCCGTGGAGGGAGTAATTCCGCTGACAGTGTCGGTAAACAAAATTTTGAACTCAACATGGTGGATATTCTTGAGTCGGGAAAAACTGAAAAGGACGTGGTCTTGCAACCAGATGATTTCATCATCGTGCCGTCGCGCCTGATAAATTTTTAGCTTTCCTGCATGCAAGACGATAATGTCCAACACTCTCACGACCGGTCCATATCCAAGGCCCGGTTTCTGGCAAAGTTTCAGCGCTATGGTAATCTGCTGCGGAAGAAATGGTGGATTCTGGTGCTGGGCATTGCCTTGGGAGTGAGTGTTCAACTGGTGCTTTCGCGATTTGCGAAAATATCTTTCACCTCCGTGGGACGGATGATCGTCAGTATCAAGCTGGCCATCCCGGAAGGGTCGGTTTACACAGAAGAGTTGAGCAATTTTCTGGGCACGCAAGCCGCTCTGATGCAAAGCGGGGTGGTGATCAATCGCGCGCACGGGCGTGTCCTCGCGCAAAAATCTGGCGTGCCTGCGCAAGCGGTTCAACTCAAAGTTTCCGTTTTGCCCAAGACCACCATCTTTATGTTGATGGCGACGGGTGCAGATCAGGAATATACGCAGACGTTTTTGCAGGCGTGCATGGAGGAGTACGTCAATCTGAAAAAGGAAATGCGTCTGAAAACCTCGGACACAACCTTTGCGGGCCTGACCGACGAGGTGTTGCGCCTCGAAAAGGACTTGCGCAAATCGGATGAAGATCTGGTGCAATTTCAGAGCACCAACAGCGTGGTGTTGCTGCAGGACCAAGGCAATAGCGCGGGTAACTATCTTGGCGCGCTCAATAATCGATTGGCCGCGTTGAGATCAGAGTACGAGTTGCTTCAAACTTTAACGCTCGATCAAAACCTGGAGCGCCAACAACAATTGAGCGGAGCGTTGTCTTCCAATGATCCCGCCGAGCGAAACAATCAGTCCAACACCGAGCGTCTGGATTCAGATTATTTGAGAGCCAAACAGCAAATCCTTGTGCTGAAAGCCGATCAACAGGATTTGGGGGAATTCCTGCGCCCCAAGCATCCGAAAATGATCGCGTTAAGCGAAGAAATCGCCCGGCGCGAACGGTTGCTGGACATCTTCCGCAAACAGAATGCGGAGCAACTGGAGAGCCGCAAGGGCTCGCTTGCCCTGCAAATTCAGAATCTTGAAAAAGATGTGAAGGAATGGGACGCCAAAACTTTGGCGATCAGCCATAAAATGGCGGAGTACCAACGGCTGAAGGCCAATGCTCAAAGGATACAGGCGCTCTACGACAGACTGTTAGCCACCATGCAAACGCTGGATGTGAACAAGGAAATCAGTCCTGAGAGCGTCATCATTATGGAAAAGGCTTCTGCTGCCTCTCAGGATCGGCCCGCGCTTTCAAAGAAATTGTTACTGGGCGGATTGGTGGGGGCTGCCTGTGCCGTATTGTTGCTGCTGTTTTTGGATCGCCTGGATGATCGGATGAATTCCTTCACCGAATTACAGGATCTGTTCGATGAAACTGTCCTGGGACAAATTCCTCGCGAAAAGGCGAAAAGCGTCGGCGGACAACTTGGTTTGATGCAGCCAGATGATACACGGCACGCTTTTGTCGAGGCCTATCGCAATTTGCGTTCCTCCTTGCTTTTCATGAGCGAAGCCGGAGAACGGCCTCGCACTCTTCTGATTACGAGTTCCGTCCCAAGCGAGGGAAAGTCGCTTACTTCATCCAACCTGGCGATTGCGATTGCCAACACCGGCTCGAAGGTTTTGCTGGTGGATGCTGACTTGCGCAAGGGTGTGTTGCATACCCGTTTCGGAGTGTCTCCCGAACCTGGATTGTCCGACAGTCTTATTCAGGGACTGAATTGGACCGAAGCCGTTCGCCCCACAAAGATCCCAAATCTCTTCATCCTGCCGAGAGGTGGTTATACGCAAAATTCAAGCGAACTTTTTGTCACCGAGGTGGCGAGAAAATTCTTAACTGAAACTGGGGCCGCTTATGATTATGTCATTCTGGATACTGCACCCGTAATGGCCGCTGACGATGTCACCAGTCTTGCCCCGCATTTAGACGGGGTCCTGTTTGTTTTGCGTGCTGAATATACCTCGGCTCGTGTGGCCAGGGCTGCTCTGGAGTTGCTTTACCAGCGCAATGTCCGGGTTCTCGGGTTGGTCTTCAATGCTGTGCGGCCGAGCAGTGGCGATTATTATTACTATCACAAGTATAAAGATTATTATCATCAATATCCTACGGCAGCCGTGACGGAAAAGGCCGGGAAAGGGTGAGGGTAAAAATCCGAATTCCGAAGGCCGAATTCCGAAAGAAATCCGAAATCCAAGACCCGAATATCCAACCTGATTACGCAGGGTCTGCGCCAAGAGTAGCCAGACAAGCCGCTTACGAGATTAATTTCGGATTTCGGCCTTCGGAATTCAGATTTTTTACCCCGTTCGGGAGAGGTTAAACGCGACCGCGCAAAGCACGAGAAAGAGGAAAAGGATCGACCAAATCTGAAAGGGGAAATCAAATCGTGCATGGGCGAGGCACCCTCCCAATGCCAACCATGTCATCATCATGAATCGTCTGCCGCCATGCAAGCCACCAGGGGCAAACCAGCGGAGAAATACGCAGATTAAGGCGGCTGCAATGAGCAGACTGCCGACCACGCCGAACGTAATCCATGTTTCCAGCCAATCATTATGCAATTGTGCCGGCCAATACGTTTCTGGAGAGCTCCTGTAGAGTTGGAACACGCTTTCAAAAGTGCCCGGTCCCGTTCCGAACAAGGGATAATCCTTCGCCATGGGTTTGGCGGCGGCATACATCTCTTCGCGCCCTTCAAACCCTTCCTGAATCTGTTCCATCCGCGGCCGGAGCGCCTTCCACCCTAGAACCAATCCCAGAGTCAGGGCCGCGATAAAGAAGAAAACCAGGAAAGCGAGGGTAAATTTCTTTTTTTGTTTCTGTTTCTGCGGTTGAACTGCCACCAAGAAATGCGTGGCACAAAAAAAGAACGCTGCAAAAACGATAATAGAAATTGTAATCAGTGCCCCGCCACGGCTGGTAGAAATGATAGGACACGCCGCCATAATGATGCCGCAAATGAGCAACACATGATGCTTTTTAGCCCTTGAACTCGCCGTACGATGCAGGGTCCACCAAAAGCCCAGGCAAACCGGCCAGGCCAGGTTGAAGAAGCTCGAAGCATTGGCGCGATAATGGTAGGGTCCAAACTGAGAGAGCGCCTCGGCGTTGATGGCCGGCTTGATTAGAAACAGCAGTCGTCCTGTGCCTTCTATTCGTTGAACAATGCCTTCCAAACCAACCAATGCCCCATTGAGACACAACACCCAAAGCAGACGCCGCAGCCGAGTTGGAAACGGCGGAGCGGCGCCATAGTTGTCCGTCGGTTTCTGACGCGCAGCCCGTTCCTCGCCTCCTGATTTTCCGGGTAGCCAATCCGCTATCGCCCAAAAGGCGCAGGACAATCCCAGGTAATTCCAAAAAGCAAACCAGGTGAGTCTGCTGTCAAAACTATGAGGAAGCCAACGAACGTATTGATGATAAGTAAAGTTCAACCCGTCAGGCTCATGGGTAGCCGCCGCATTCAGGGCGCTGACCAGGCAAAAGAGTAAAATAGAAACGGTCAGTAAGGCCAACGTGCCTTTCAGATGGGCAAGTGGCTGCAAGTGGGCGTGAAACGGTTTTGACTGTTCCAATGAAGCGGAATTACCCCAACGCGGAGGATGATACCCCTTTACCCAACGTATGAATAACTTAACGAGGAGAAGAGCTCCGAGCACATAACCCGCAACGTTCATCACCCAGATAGCCCAGGTTTGCGTGGTGCCGAAAGCCCACGGACTAAAAATCACCATGAGATAAATCAAACCGGCCGTCCCGTGGTCGCACACGGTATAAAGATGCACATCCCCGGCCCGCAATTGGCGGTTTCGGGTTAGTGGGTTCGTCATGGACGCAGACTTGAATTCAAGTTGAGGCATTGACCTTGCACAAGCGCAATCGTTTAAGACGTGCCCGACCTTGACGGGACTCGGAAAACCGAATCAAACTTTGCAGTGAACTTTGACTTTGATCCGTTTTCTTGCCGTGAAACCTTTTAAAGCGATTGCCGCCATGTCCCTCAATCGGGTCATCGGTTGCGGGTCTCGTATTCCGTGGCATTTACCTGAGGATTTCAAATGGTTCAAGCGAATGACAACCGGCCAGATCGTTGTGATGGGACGGAAAACCTTTGAATCGATCGGCAAACCTCTCCCCGATCGCACGAACGTAGTGCTAACCCGTTCCACCTCGCCCATTGCTGGGGTTCAAGTGATTTCAGACTTGGAGAAGCTTAATTCAGAGCAATGGATCTCCACTGGGCGTGATATTTTTATTTGTGGAGGGGCCGAGGTGTATCGCCAGGCTCTGCCTTCTTGTTCAGATTTGTATCTGACCCTGGTCAAGCGTGTCGTCGAGGGTGATACCTTTTTTCCCGAATTCGAAAGCCAATTCGTGCTCGAAAAAGAGATTTTTGACGGTCCCGATTTCAAGATCATGCACCTTGTATCAAGGTGACACCGGCGCAACGCGAAACCTAAGCTCGACCGGTTGATTCAGTTCTTTAATTTTCTGATTCAGATCTTCCGCTTGCGCGACAGCCTCCGCCACGGGCAATCCTTTAGCCATGCCTGGCCGCTTGTGACCTACGGTTGTCAGCCATGAATCCGATAGCATATGATTGCGAGTATGAATGAGGCGCAGCATTTCCTTTCCTCGCGCGCTTGTGGACAGCTCGGGAAAGCGTCTCGTATCAATCCCGGCAGATAATTCTTCAGGGGAGACATCGCCCAAACGTTTATCACTCTCGAATAATTCGTAACGCGTGGCTTTCGTTCGGTCGCCAACGAGACAATGCTCGTCGCCAAATGATGGCATGGTTGCCGGAGCGTTGGGTTGAAGCGAATCTGGCTTACCGGCAGGCAAGGGTATAGGCGGCACAGTATACCAGAGAAAGGTTACTCCGCCATTCTGCTTTTGTGCCTTGCTGACACCAGGGCCTGTAGCTTTGCCTGATTCAAGATCAACAATTACCCGGTCTCTTTTTAGAGGCACGTTCAAGCCACTTAACAAACTTTGGGCCAGCAGCCAATGGCCATAATCGTTCATGTGAACACCGTCAGACGCCAGAAGGAATCCCGGGTTTTTTAAACGTTGTTGGTCAAGGGAATGCTTGAGGTGCGAGTGGGCGTCGATCACAGTCCAACCGATTTTCCTCTGGCCGATAAGCCATTCGGAGTAATGTTCCAGCACGGTATCATATCCTTCAAACGGTTGCCGATACTCATCACGACCGGCAGGCAGTGTATGCTGGCGTATGGGCACCGCATCAAAGACCGGCGGAGTTACATGGATGATTTTGGCCCCCGATGAAAGCACTCGCTCGTGCAATAGGATGATCCCTTGTTGGAACGCTTCAAATTTTGACTGGCTGAACGGGTAATAAATTCCATCGTTCATGCCGTAGCAGGCGATGACAAGATTTGGGTGGGTAAGTTCGAGCAGTCGTTGCAGACGCTCGTGAAGGGTTGGGCGGGGGAATGAGCCCCCGGCATGACCAGGCTCGGACAGACCGGAAACCGTTTCACTGGGCAACCCAAGATCGAGAAACTCAAATTCACTCGCTGGCGCAAGTCGACGCACGACCATTTCGACGTCATCCACAAACTGTCCGCTGTAGGTGATGCTATCGCCCACAAAAACAATCCGGCGACAATCGGCTAGCAGAGTGCCTGGCACCCCGACACGTTTTTTGACGAGGGTCGGGGCTCCCGAGGTCGCGGACGCAGGATGGACGGGGTCATTTGAGGAGCTACATCCGGGCAGCAACAGGCAAACCGTCCATAACAGTGAGAGTTTTTTGCGACTCATCGAATGCTGAGCTGATTCAGGTCAAGAGGGAGCGGGGTTCCGGGGAAAGGTCCATTTAAGCGGCAACCTTTTTCCGCAGCAAACGTTCAACAACATGAGGAAATTGCGCGCTGAATTCGTCAAACAGTTTATGTGAAATTTTTTCAGAAAATCCCAGGGGGCGAGCGGCGGAATGGATGAAACTACGGGTGGTCTGCTGTGCGTATCCCAACAGACCCTGTCGTAAAGGAAGTGAATAGATGGCAAGGGTTATACCATAGACTAACGTGTGCCAGCCGTGAGCGCGCCCGTCTTCCACCGCGCAGAGGTAGCGCTGCACCAGGCGCTGATCGCGCAGTGGGCGGAGTTTTTGGAGTTGGCATTGACCGACCCGGCGGCTTGCGGCAGCAAAGTCTCGCAAGAGACTTTCGCTGGAGAGGCGATGGTCCAGAGCGATCAGTTCACGGGTTTCATTACCTAACGCGTGTTCGTATGCCGATTCTATGGCGGGGAGTTCACATGGAAAGAGGATGCTTTGCTGGTAACTGCGCAAAAAATGGCGAAGCGAGGACACATTGCTGACCGGACCATGCTGTGAGAGGGCTGAGACCGAAGCTAAAGAAACCAGACCCTCAGCCGAGCCCAGTTGCTCGGCGAGCGGATGCAAATCGCCCAGCCATTCAGAGGCTTCCCTCGCGTATAATTGAGTCTGCTTGTCCATAAAGCCAGGTAATGGTCGCTTCAGCGCCGGTTGCCTTGCCATTTTTACGTTGTACCGTGGAGGAATCGAAAGCGAGCAGTAAAAGTTTAAAACGGCAGATAAAAATCTTGCAGAACGGAGCAAAACTGTTCTAAAGTTTGGTACCCTCGCAGGTTTTCGGCGGGCTGTTTTCTGCCCGTTTTTCTTTGTAAGTTGATGAAGCTGCCGTATAGTACAGGGGATTTGGCGAACGGCTTAGGAATTCCCGTTGGGGAATGACGGCTCGGGATTTCGCATTGGAATTTAATGAAATTTGGATATGAGCGTGACCCCTACGATAACTCCTGTTCCTGAGAAAGCGAAGAGTTCTGCCGGCCATCGGCGGCCGAAGTACCCGGGGAGAAGAGTAACCTGCAATGGTAATCAGTTGGTGACAGAATACGTGGAAACGCGCATTACCGAAGGAGGGGTTTTTTATCCCATTACTCCCTCCACCGAGGGAGGCGAGATTTATCAGCAATCTTATGCGCAGGGTGAACTGAATGTTTTTGGTCAGCAAAAAATCGCCATCGAATGTGAAGGAGAGCATGCGGCACAAGGCGGCGCAACGGCCTACTCCGTGGCGGGCCGAAGGACAGTAAATTTCACTTCAGGCCAGGGCATAGTCTATGCCATGGAGCAGTATTACCACGCGCCCGGGAAATTATCGACCATGGTTCTGGAAGTCGGTGCACGGGCATTGACCAAGCATGCCCTAAACGTCCATTGCGGCCACGATGACTTCTACGCTGCACTGGACACCGGCTGGACCATGTTGGTAGCCCGAGATGCCCAGCAAGCTGCTGACCAGGCCATCATTTTGCGAAAAGTCAATGAATTGGCTTTAAATCCAGGGATGAACATTCAGGATGGCATGCTCACCACACATTCCGAGCGCACTTACCTGGCGCCGGAAGCTGAACTGTTGCGTGAATTTCTTGGCGCCCCCGATGCCATGATTGATTGCCCGACTCCCGCCCAGCGTGAGATCTTTGGGCCAAAACGCCGCCGAGTACCTGAGATGATGGATCTCAAGAATCCCATTCTACTTGGCCCTGTTCAAAACCAGGAGCATCACATGAATGGTGTGGTCGCGCGGAGGAATAATTTCAACGAGCCAATCCTGAAATTTCTAGAGCAGGCTTATGATGAATTCGGGCAGCTCACAGGCCGTTTCTATCATTTGGTGACCGAATACAAAACCGAGGATGCCGACACCGTATTCGTGTCCTTAGGGTGCGCCGCGGAAAATATCGAAGCAGCTTGCGATTACTTGCGAGACCAGCGTAACGCCAAAGCCGGCTCCATTCATGTCAATGTTCTGCGTCCATTCCCTGAAACGGCGGTTATCAACGCTCTGCGCGGGAAGAAAAACGTCATCATTTTGGAACGCACGGACGAAGGTTTGGCCGGGGACAACCCGCTGGCCCGGGATATTCGAGTAGCGCTCGGCAAGGCGCTCGAGGCCAACCGCTACGGCGGGGCGTTGCCTGGAATGACCCTGGAAGAAACTCCAAGATTATTCAGGGGTTCTTACGGCATCGGATCGCGGGATTTTCGCCCAGAGCATGCACTGGGCGCTTACGAATTCGCCATCGGCCAGACGCGTCGCAAAGATGGTACGAATTCAAGCGACGGCGAAACCTATTTCACTCTGGGTATCGACCATCCTTACTCTGTTATTTCCAAGGACACCCCTTCCCTGTTGCCCGACAAAGCCATTGCGGTTCGCTTTCATTCTATTGGCGGTTGGGGAATGATTACCACGGGAAAAAATCTCGGCTCGATCATCGGTGATTTCGGCAGCCTCATTTCCGAACAGAATCCCAAATATGACGCCGAGGGTCAAAAAGTGGAAAAACTTTGGGTTATGGCCAATCCGAAGTACGGATCGGAAAAGAAGGGCGCGCCCACAAATTACTACCTTGTCGTTGCTCCGGAGCCGATCCGCGTCAACTGTGAGTTGAATCACGTGGATGTGGTTCTGTGTTGCGATCCCAAGGCATTCACTCATACGAATCCGCTCGAAGGCTTGAATAAAGGTGGCTGTTTGGTCTGGGAATCCAGCGACACACCTGAAAAAGCCTGGCAAAGGATTCCTTCACAATACCGCAAATTTGTTCGCGAGAACAACATTCGCATTTACATTTTACCAGGGTTCGAGATTGCCAAAAAAGCGACGGACCGCGGGGATCTCCAGCTTCGTATGCAAGGCAATTCCTTTCTTGGAGCATTTTTCCGCGTTTCACCGTTTCTTAAGCACAACGAGATTTCGGACGAAACATTTCTCGCAACGGTCAAGAAGCAGTACGAGAAGAAGTTTGGCCGTTTCGGTGAAGCAGTTGTGACCTCGAACATGTTGGTCATGGAGCAGGGCTTCTCGCGCGTTCAGGAAATTAAATACGGAGACTTTGACGATCCAGACCGGTCGAGCATGCGCAACCCTCCTGTCCGGCCGAACGGTGAGACACCGATGATTCCAACCGCGGGTTGTGGCACTGGTTGCAGCACCCCTGCGATTTCAACTCCGGCCGCCCAGACACCCCGTTACGCTTTTCAAACTCTGGCGAAGTTCGATTCCGAATTCCGAAATGGTTACGCCTATCATCAGCCGGCCGGCGCCCTGGCTTCCGTCGGAGTGATGGGAGCGGGCTCAGGGGCCACTCAGTCCAAATATGTCGCCCGAAGGGAAACGCCTGTTTACATTGCGGAAAACTGCACACAATGCATGGAGTGCATCACCGCCTGCCCGGACACAGCCTTGCCCAATACTTCGCAAGACGTTAGCACCGTCCTGAAAACAGCGGCCAATTATTACATCACCGACGCGCCAGAAAGGCATAAACTCGTGGCGGAATTGAAAGGTATCGAGGAACGCGTCCGTGCCAATATGGTTGCAGCTATTGAAGCGAAGCAAAAAACCCCATTTAAGGATTTGGTTCGCAAAGAGGTCGAGTCCTTGGCCAGTGTCAATGAGAGCACTCGAAAGCAGTTTGCCGGGATTATCGACAAACTACCAATTGCTTACTCCAACGTGCCCGCGATCTTCCGTAGCGTAGAAAAGAAAGCACCTGGGCAAGGGGGCTTGTTCTCAATCTTTGTATCAGACCTTTGCAAAGGCTGCGGTGAATGCGTCCAGGTCTGTGGTGAGCACGACGCACTGCGCATGACTGTCGAGACCGAGGAACTGAACGCTGATCTCACCACCGCGCAGATTTTCTCGCGTTTGTTGCCCGATACCCCTCAGAAATATCTGGGGCTTTACAACGATTCAATTCCGCAGGATTCACGCGAAGCAGCTTTGCGCAACCACCTGATGGTGCGCCGGAATTACGAGGCGCTTGTCTCAGGAGACGGGGCTTGCGCGGGTTGTGGCGAGAAAAGCATTCTTCGGGCGGCGGCTTCAGTGACGGAAGCCTATATGCGTCCGCTTTATCACAAGAAAGCAGACCGGCTCCGGGCCAAGGCGGATCGTCTTGAGAAAGATGGACTGACCAGATTGCAGGCTCTCAAGACTGGCAACGAAGCCGAATACGAAGTGTTTCGACGCTCAGTTTCTCATGTGATTATGGGCTTAGGTGGGGAAGACGCTGAAGATACAACCAAACGCATTGCTGCTCATGGTCCAATTTCTGACGAAGACCTCATTAAAACCCTCATTACTGTGCTCCGCCAGGACGCATTCAATCACCGGGACTTACAGGCCGTGGATGGGCGCCAGGCAAATGGCATGAGTGTGATGTTCATGGGCGCCAGTACCGGATGCAACACCGTTTATGGCTCGACACCCCCCTCCAATCCGCACCCGTATCCCTGGATGAATTCGTTGTTCCAGGATGGTTCGACGATTAGCTGGCTCCTGAGCGAGTCGGCTATCATCAATCACGCCCGGCGTTCGGTCGTTCCGGAGCGGATCGCCGATGCTCTGCTCGAACGAAATGAAAATGTAATGTCCGAAGCGGATTATTGGACATTCACCCACCTGGATGACGCGCTCATGACCGATCAGGAAATTCGTGAGTTGCCGAAAGTATGGGTCATCGGTGGCGACGGTGCGCTTGGCGACATCGGATTTCAAAATGTCTCGAAGGTCATTTTGCAAAACCGGCCAAACGTGAAAATGTTGATGCTCGACACGCAGGTTTATTCGAACACGGGCGGGCAGAATTCTGATTCCTCGACCATGCTGGGCGGATACGACATGAATCAGTTCGGAATCGCTTCGCAAGGCAAGTTGATTGAAAAGAAGAATGTCGCAGAGGCTTTCACGAGCGGTCATGGTTCTCCGTTTGTTGCTCAGGTTTCCATGGCGAACGCCGCCAAACTTTACAAGGCCATGCTCGACGGCCTGGAATATCGCGGCACGGCTTTTTTCCAATGCTACACCACCTGCCAGCCTGAACACGGTGTTTCCGACAATATGTCTGCCGATCAGGCCAAACTCGTTCGTGATTCGCGCGGCATGCCGGAATTCGTCTATAATCCTCGCAATGGGGAGACCTCGCAGGAAGCATTTGACCTAAAGGGGAATCCAAGCTCGAATCGCGATTGGTGGCGCACCAAGTACAAATCCAACGGGGAGGAATACAACTATACCGTAGCGCATTGGGCGCTCACTGAAGGTCGTTTTCGCAAGCATGTGAAGGCAATCAAAGAAGAGGATGCTGCGAAAATGATGCACTTTGACGACATGCTGCAGTTTATCACGCAGGATGATGTTGTTTATCGACGAGTCTTTATTCCCGATCATCGGTCCTGTGTTCCTAACTTCGAGGTGTACATCAAGGCGGAGATCGACGGGAAGATGAAATATTACGCGGTGTCGCGCCAAATGGTGTTATTTGCTGTGGAGCGTCGTAAAGCCTGGCGCATGCTCCAAAGCAAAGCAGGCGTTGCCAACAAGGATTATTTGGCTCAAAAATCGTTCGTTAAAAAAATCGATGCCGGCGAGATTCCTCTCGCAGAAGCCAAGAGCCGCACCCGCGACCTGTTCAACGCCGAGTTGGCGAATATTAAATAAATGCGATCCCCCGAACTGCGAACCCTCCTCGGTTCGCGGTGGCCGCGCGATTTGGACTGTTTTGTACACCAATCCATCCTAAGTACCCCTTATCCGGGTCCTGCGCCTGCAATTTTCAAAAGAGCCAAAGGTTTTTGGCTGAAGCTAGTTGTCTCTTCTTCACTTCGTTCTTCGCGCCTCTGCGGCTTGTGAGAGCCCCGTTTTAGTTGCCGCTTTGCCGCGCTGTGCTATGTGGTTTCCTGGTTTTTATTTTCCTTCCAGTTGGTTGTGGGCTATGTCTCTGCGTTTGATTCTTCCGCTTTCATCATCACGCTCCATTGACATCCTATTGTTGTGATTCACAATTCATTCATGAAGTTGGGGTTGTGTTGTCTCATGATATTTTCACTTTACGTCTGCCTTGCCGATGATTGGCCGCAATGGCGTGGCCCTAATCGGACGGGCAGATCCAACGAGAGAATTCTCACAAACTGGCCAACTGATGGGCCAAAAGTGCTTTGGCGCTCCTCGGTGGGTTTTGGTTTTTCCTCAGTTTCAATCGATCATGGCCGGGCTTTTACCATGGGCAATTCCGGCGACCGGGAAACCATTTTTTGTTTTGATGCACTGACAGGAAAACCAATCTGGCAGCACGCCTACCCATCAAAACTCGGCGCTGTCTATCATGAAGGAGGGCCGGTTTCTACACCTACAGTGGAAGGAAACCGGCTTTATTCCATTAGCAAATGGGGGGACGTGTTTTGCCTCGACGCTGTTAAAGGCACGGTCATTTGGGAACACGATTTGCGCGGCGACAATGTTATTTCCAATCGTTGGGGTTTTTCGGGTGCGCCCTTGCTCTGGCGCGACCTGGTGATCCTCAACGCGGGCGGGTCAGGTTCGGCGCTCGACAGGAACACCGGCCGTCGCGTTTGGCTGAATGGCACTCAACCAACCGGCTATGCCAGTCCGGTGCTCTATCGGAGCGGTCTCAAAGACTCGGTTTTAATTTTTGCCGCGAAACATCTGGTGGCAGTCGAACCACGCACCGGGCAGGAGCTATGGCGTTTCCCTTGGGAAACCGGTTGGGACACAAACAATCCTGATCCATTGGTTTATCGCGACCAAATTTTTATTTCCAGTTTCAGTCGGGGTTGTGCCTTGCTTTCGATCAGTAATGGCCAGTCTCAAGTGATATACGACAAAAAGATTTTGAACATGCATCTAAGCTCTGGGATTATTCTTGGTGAATACCTGTATGCGTTCCACGGGGAAGCAAAACAGCAAACCGATTTGCGATGCATCGATCTTCAACGCGGGGAAGTAACCTGGACGACTAAAGATCCCGCGTTCGGTTCACTCCTGTGTGTCTCCGACAAATTGTTGATCCTTTCCGAAAAGGGGGAACTACTCCTGGGGTCGCCAAGTCCGAGCCAGTTCCAGATACAGTCCCGCGCCCAGGTCCTGGGTGGTCTTTGTTGGACTCCTCCAGCCCTGGCGAACGGTTTGTTGTACCTGCGCAATTCTCGCGGCGACCTGATTTGTTTGGATGTTCGACCAAAAGCCTAGTCGATTTCCTTTCTGGAAGATTCCCGAAAGGACTGTGCAAAGGGATTGCGAAAAGAACGGCCCAAAAACAAACCGGCCTACTGCCGGATTTTGAATCTCCGTTACTTTAACCTCCAAACAATACGGGCTTTGTCCAAATCATAGGGCGACATCTGCATCCGGACCCGATCGCCAACAGTCAAACGCACCCAGCGTTTGCGCATTTTCCCGGAAATCGTGGCCAGAACAAGATGTTTGTTATCCAATTCGACCCGGAACATTGTTCCAGGCAGCACAGTCTGGACATTGCCCTCTACTTCAATGTGATCCTCTTTCATATGCTGCTACTTTGTCGTGTGTCTAAAGGGTTCAAAAGGACGAGGCCCGTGGATGTCCGGGCCTCGAACGAAATGAAACTCCCACGTTAATATCGGCCACGACCACCACCGCCACCACCCCCGCCGCCACCGTATCCACCTCGGCGACCACCGCCGCCACCGCCGCCGCCGCCGGAACGTTCCTCTCGGGGACGGGCCACATTGACTGTTAGGGCGCGTCCACCCAGTTCTTTGCCGTTCAAGCCATCGATGGCTTTCTGCGCCTCCTCAGGCGTGCTCATGGTAACAAAGCCGAACCCGCGAGGCCGTCCAGTTGCCCGGTCCATCATCAGGTTAGCTTCCACGACCGTGCCATGCGCTGCGAAGGCGTCTTGCAGGTCGTTTTCAGTGATGTCGAAGGAAAGATTCCCGACAAACAATTTCGTACTCATCTAATCTACTTTCTGTGTTGTCCTAGCTTGTTTCTGATTCTCCGAGCTGTTCCCGGGTATCGGGTTTCAATCATCAATGAACCGAGTTCACCTGACAATTTCCATGCCGTGGGGATAACAAGTCACTAGAGACGAGGCCAATTTTGACGCTTTTCAATGGAATAGCAAGCGATAATTTCGCTTCTAAAATCTATTCTCATTTTTGATTAAATCCAGTGGCATAACGAAAAGATTCCACATAATGGCCTTCTTTCTTCTCGTGTTCCGAATGATAGTACTCCTTGAGCCGCTTTAAGTTCTCGGGCTCCCAGTCCGGACGGTATTTTGTCACCGCCGGTTCGAATTGGCTGACCTGTTTCGAGATCGACTCGATCTTCAAGTCAAACGTCGAATCGATGTTGACGAAATAATTGGCCTCATTGGTGGTGGTATAAAAGAAATAGAGGTTCGGAACAATGTACGGCTGTAGCTTATCAACGAGCAGGTGCTCGGGGTAATAAAGGTGGAATTCCGCCGCTCTTACCGCGTCAATGGTGTTGAATGCAGCCATCCGATGGTCGGTCTTATGCCAGCGTTCGTACCATTCCCCAGGATCGACCGATAAGACGGCGTCGGGCCGGTATTGCCTGATGATTTTTGTAGCCTGGCCACAAAGCATTTTGGGGGGAACATACTCCAACTCGCCATCATCGTGACCGAGCCAAATTACGTTTGTTTTTGGAATACCCAGGACGGCACAAGAGGCTTCCTCCTCAGCCTTTCGGATCCGGGCTAACCGTTCGGAAGTCATATCCTGATCATAGCTTCCCTTATTGTCGTTGGTATAGATCACCACAATGACACGGTTTTTGTTTTTCGAGAGCAGTGCCATCGTGCCGCCGACCGCAAACGTATCGTCATCCGGATGCGGAGTGAAAATCATGACGGTCTTGTTGGTGTAGTTCTCAAGCTTTTCAGCCCCTTTGCTACCGGCGGCCAAACACAGCATTAGCCCAGTCAAGAATAGAGTTGTGATTTTCATTTTGGTATTTGGATCTTCTCTGGATATTGGTGCGTAGATCTTGGTGATTTGTCCCAAAGTCATTCCTCAGATGGAACGGTTTTCAGTGTCCCAAGCATCTGGTAAAGCTTCACCAGAGCATGGTTTAACATCGCCTCGCCGGCGCCTACTTCCGTGCGCGTAGTTAGGCTGTTGCCACCGTAGCCACCTTCCACCGCTGCGCGAATAGTCGGAAAATAGGCGTAATAACCATTCGCGTACCCCACAAAAAACGCGTCTTCCACAGGAGCGCGCGCCCGAAAATCAATGCCGAATTCCACAAACGGTTCGCCCGGCATTCCCATTAGCGCGATCTGATCATTGATCAAAAGTGTCATCACCGGACAGGGTATCGGGGAAACCAGCGACCTCTTGTAATAGCCGGCGGTGACTTCATCCAAGCGTTTTTCGATTGCGGGCATGATCTTCTCCGCGTCCCAACGCAAATCGAAGTTCATGGTATCGAGCGAGTATTTTAGAGAAGGCTTCTCCGGAGTTCGAGTGGTGATTTCGCGAGCAACCCGCACCACCTCCTTGCCAAGCTGCACACCGGTTTCTTTCATGAGCCGGTCGGCATCTTCCTTGACCGGTGTTTTGTCAAAGTACGGGTTGATATCTCCGGCGGCGCCCTGAAGGAAAAAACAAATAGGCGCTTTCTCGAAGTTCTCTTCGACGTATCCGGCCATGGCGCCCGGATAATCGGCCGAATATCGCAGATTATCAGGCCCAAAAACCACGGGATGACATGCATAGTTCACCAGAATCGCGATCGGTTTGCCCGAGGTGTCATCCGCACGAATCACACCTACGGTAGAATCGACCGGGTGTGTGGAGATTTTGGTTTCATTCCGCCAAAGCATTTTCACTTTGCCATTCGGCTGGATGAAGCGGCGATTATGGCCGATCCATGTTTGCCCGTATCCTGTTCCGATCCGGGCAGAAACCAACCGGCCGCTGGCTTCTTCAATAACCTTGGCAATTTTAGTTTCTGCCTCGGTCTCCCATGCCGGAATTTTTCCTTCGGGGTATTTGTCATCAATGACCGGCCCTGCATGCGTATGTGAGGCCATGAAAAATACCTGGTGGACAGATGCCGAATTCCTGACTCGTTGCCGAATTCGCTCCATGAAGGGCGGCCCAAAAGAACGTCCCAAATCCAGGGTGACCAGCGCCAAACGGTTGCTGCCATCGTCCAACAAAAGAATGCGCGCCCAAAGCGGATCAAGCACGTTGGTGGCGCCTTCCTTTCGATTCGAATAACCCCACATACGAAATCCCAAGGGAGGCGTAATATCTGTTCGTCCCGCGGCGGCTTTGAATTCCACGGCGCTTAAAGAGTTGCATGTGAAAAGCAAAACAAAAAACGAGAGAAGCAGAACAGTAGAAGAAACCTTCCGCATGAATTTGGGTTGTACGTGCCTCAACCCGAAGAAACCCAGTTTTGCTTTCACCGCACGGTTATCCGCGATTTGTAAGCGTGTGACAACCCTTTTTACAGATGTTCCCGGCGCAATGTTGTCACCCGGCCTCTCCGGCCAACCCGCTTTGCTGAATTGCATTGCTGATTCGCGCGGTGTGCAGCCGTTCGAGTTTGTCGCTGATGACATCCGGCGTCTCGTCCACCGAAAAAATGAGATTATGGGTCATATGAATCGTGGTGGTCCTGGACTCGAGTTCAACCAGCAGGATGTGCTCGGTGTTAATCAGGATTTCACCTCCTTTATTTATTCTGTTGAGCTTTAATAGCGCCATAGTTCGGGCACTCTGCCGGTGCAGCATAGATTTGCAAGTTCGTTTGGACCAGGAGAAAACCGGCGAAGCGCGCAGAACTCGCAGACCGCAACCGAACTCGATGCGCTCATGTTAAACAGCGCGACAATGAGTCACTTTGCCCACTGGAAATTCGCAAAATTGGCTAAGGAGCGAACCGCAAGGGAGCCGGCCACGCCCATCTCCCAGAGGGAAATCTTGCAGAACATTGCGATTTTGAGCATAGCAGTAATGGAATCATGCTGAACGCATTGTGGATATTTCTTGGTGGCGGTTTGGGCAGCCTTGCGCGCTGGTGGTTTTCCGGTGCAGTGGCCAGCACTATTGGTCAAACCTTTCCCTGGGGCACCCTGGCGGTAAATGTCACCGGCTCTTTCGTCATTGGCTTGTTCGCCACCGCCACTGGGCCGGGAGGCCGCTGGCTCGCGCCAGCTTCTTTTCGGGAGTTTTTTATGTTGGGTATTTGTGGCGGCTACACCACCTTCTCCTCTTTCAGTTTGCAAACGCTCAGTTTGGCGCAAGATGGTGAGTGGCTCTACGCCGGAGCTAATGTCCTCCTCTCTGTTTTGTCTTGTTTGGTGGCTGTTTGGCTCGGCCATCTCCTAGCCGTCATGATCAACACCCCTTCCTAAAGAGAACATCTATGGAACCGCCCCGTGACGCCACACTCCTGAGGATTTTCATCGGAGAAAGTGATCGATGGAATCATCAGCCTCTGTACGAAGCGATTGTTTTAAAAGCCCGCGAATTGCAACTCGCCGGCGCTACGGTCCTTCGCGGTCCCATGGGCTTTGGCAAATCCAGTGTCTTGCACACTGCAAAGATTTTGCGCCTCTCCATGGATCTGCCCATGGTCATAGAAATAGTGGATTCCGATGAAAAAATTCGCGCTCTTCTACCGTTCCTTGATGAAGCGATGAAGGGCGGTTTGATCACTTTGGAAACCGTGCAGGTTATTGAGTACCGAGGAAACGCAGACGACAAAACTGCTTGATAAAACATTGGCAACCACGCGTTATGGCCGGCGGCTGTTGAACGGATTTACTTCGTCGTCATCCAGCGTGAAGCAATGAAGTGAGAATTCGGTTGGGACCAAAGTGGCGGAAGTGACAGAATGCTAAAGATAACCAAACGGCCTCCACATGGGGTATGGCGGGTTAGCCGCCTGCGCCTACTCGGTTTGGCGGCTGCTTGTTTTCAGAACGACACCGCGCCGCATCGAGCGTATGAACATTCGTTCCTATTCAAGATCTGATCGTTACGCGTGTCTTGAGATACTCGAAAGCAATACACCGGAGTTTTTCATCCCGACGGATTGTAATGGCTACGGTGCATTCCTCGACAACCTTCCAGGTCCATATTTTGTCTTCGAGGAGTCCGGCCAGATCGCTGCATGCGGAGGTTGGGCCATGGACTCAGACGATGTCGCCGATCTCACATGGGGGATGGTTCGGCGCGATTTTCATCGTCGCGGGCTGGGCCGCCAGCTTCTTCGTTTTCGGCTCAACGCGATCCAGAACCATAGCCAGGCTACACGGGTGCGCATTCGGACTGCTCAGGTCGTTCAGGGATTCTTCACTCGGGAAGGCTTCAGTGTGATTGAAGTTCTGCCCAATGGTTTTGGTGTGGGCCTGGATAAGGTCACGATGGAATCCGTCCTGCCGCAGCCCAATACCCATTATTAAGCCTGAAGCGGTCAACCGCAAAAAAACTCCATAACAGAATCTTTGATTCCGCCTTTCGTCGCCCATACGGGAACTACCAGGCTTACCACCAGATGGTTGCCCAACTCGTCAGACCCTTTTGCAGATATCAATCGGCTTAGCAGCTCGGAGGCAAAGGCCATCCGGCTAAACACCTATTTTGGACTCAACCGGATCAGTGACTTATCGGATAATTGGCTGGCAGGGCATCCACAATGGCTTTCTCGGCGTCGCCACAAACCGGATGAAACCACCCGCTCGACGCGTCATGAACCATATTGTCATCGCCCGTCGCGCTGACTCCCGCAGGCACGTAGTCTAGTCCAAGGGCTTTGCGGAGTTTCCAGGCGACAATGTGGTCCGTGCATGAAGTATCTCCGCTGACGCCTAGTGCGCCCACCAATTTGTGATCCTTGTTGTAAAGCGCCAACCCGCCCCCAAACACATTTACACCGCCGATCTTTCGGCCAACTAACGGATCATTGGTTTGACCGTAGTTCTTTGAGGGTCCGCGATAGGCATTTTCGGTATCAACAGGATTACTGTGTTGAAGACCGAACAGGCTTCCGCCAGGTTGCACAGCGGTGTAGAGGTTCGCAGTGGACAATGCCAGGTGCGGTAAACTGAATGCATTGGCCGTGTTGGCTTTTTGAGCGGAAATAACGCGGCTTCCGGGCCATTGATCTCCGCGATCTTGTCCGGAAAAAGCAACCGCGCATACCTCACCGTCGCGGTTGACGGTAGTGGCCCACATGTTCAGTCCGAAACCCGAGTTGTTAGTCCCGCCGACATCGACCACCGATTTCAAAGCTGCCTGAACTTGAGCTTGGCTCGGCAAACCGGAGCAAAGGGCCCGCTGGTTATTGTCCTTTTGGTTGTTTTCGTCGTGGGCCCAGACCGACGCGGAAGTCAGTGCCAACGCGGTTGCCAATACGTAACGCATCCTATCAGTTTTCATAAAATTTTTACTTCTCTGTTTAATTTGATGTGGTTGAGGAACCCACTGATTTCAAGCGCTTATGTAGGGGCCGGGAAAACAAAAATCCAGTAAAAAAGGCACCAGACAGCCGGGTGTCCTCTTAGGCCGGGCAGGAAATTGCCGCAAGAAATTTTCTAAGAAAGTTCTTCCTGCATCGTCATTCCATATGGAATGGTGAACACTAAGCTCAGCCTAACAATTCAGGCCTGAACCGAGACAAACTATTTCTTGCCCGCTGGTAACAGGGGTATCATTGTTCCTTGAAGGTGATAACGCTAGCTGAGTTGAAAAAATTATGAAAGGGCACTCGATTCGGATGTGCAGGACTGTCGCATGTTGTTATCTTCTTTCGTTATGGGCTCTTTTTGCGGCGGATGAGCTGCCGGTTAAACGCGTGGTGCTCTTTACCAGTGGTGTCGGCTTTTTCCAACGCGAGGGCGAGGTGACCGGTGACGCATCCGTTCCGCTGTCGTTCCGTACCGAGCAAATCAACGACCTCCTTAAATCTCTGGTTTTGCAGGATTATGGAGGCGGTAAAATTTCACCGGTGGTCTTTGGATCTCGCGATCCTATCGACCGCACACTCAAATCCTTTGCCATCGATATCACCGACAATCCGCCTTTGGGGGAAGTGCTTAACCGAATGCGGGGCGTTGAGGCGGAAATAGCCGGACCCAAAGAAATTCGTGGAGTGATCGTCGGAGTTGAGACCCAGCAGCAAAAAGTGAAAGAGGAAGTGATCAAGATCCAGGTGCTGAATTTACTGACCGAGCAAGGATTGCGTGCTGTTCCTCTCGAACAAGTACAACAAATCAAGATTCTTGATCCCGCTCTTGATGGGGAGTTTCGAAGCGCTCTCAAAGCTTTGGCTACCAGCCACGATACGCAGCGCAAGCCAGTCGTGTTGAACTTTTCCGGACAGGGTAAGCGACGCGTATCGGTGGGATATATTCTGGAAGCGCCGATTTGGAAGACAAGCTACCGCCTGGAGTTGCCTGAAAAAAAACCTCCGTTTCTACAAGGCTGGGCCATTGTCGAGAACACCACCGATGAAGATTGGAAAGCAGTTGGTCTTACGCTCGTTTCGGGAAGGCCAATCAGTTTCATCATGGATCTGTATCAGTCCCTTTATGTACCGCGCCCGACGGTTGTGCCCGAAATCTTCGCTTCTTTACGACCGCCGGTTTATGAAGGGGGCGTGGCAGCGAATGAACCAGCCCTTGCCCTGCAAAGAGAACAGAAGGCGAAGTCTGGGCGGCCTGAAATTCGGGCAAGAATCTCAAATGGTTTGGCTGCTGCCCCAGCCGCCTCTTCAGCAATGCCTGAGGCTGAATCGCTTGATCTCTCCTTTGCTGGCCACGGTGTGAACGGGATGGCCACGGCTGGGGCGGTCGGCGAACTGTTTCAATATGCAATTGACCAACCTGTCACCATCCCACGACAAAAGTCGGCGATGCTCCCCATTGTAAATGCGGCAATCGAGGCTCAAAAAGTTTCGATTTACAATGAAAACGTTCAACGCAAATTCCCACTGAACGGGTTACGGCTAAAAAACACGACCGATTTGCACTTGATGCAAGGCCCAATAACGGTTTTTGAGGGGTCGGTCTATGCGGGGGATGCCCGTATCGAAGATCTACAACCAAAGGAGGAAAGGCTCATCTCTTACGCACTCGATATGAAAATGGAAGTAGAGCCGCTCGTGCAAGGAGGCACAAGCGAACTGACCTCTATTCGCATACGCAAAGGTGTTCTCGTGGCAAGTCAACGGTTGCTGCAGACGAAAACTTACACCAGCCGCAACAAGGCAGCCGAAAAGCGGACTTTAGTCATTGAACATCCTTTCCGGCCGGAATGGAAATTGGTCGAACCCCCAAAACCTATCGAGCGATCGCCCTCGGTCTATCGTTTCCAGTTGACGGTGGACACCGGCAAAAGCGAGAAATTGACAATCAATGAGGAACAATTGACACGGGAAGAAATCGGTCTTGTAAGCGCCGACATTAACATGCTGTTGCTTTACACTCGCAACCGGGCGATCACCTCAAAAGTCAAAGCGGCGCTGGAAAAAGTGGTCGAGGCGCGGAATTCCATTAGCGAATTAGAGCGTCGCATCGCGCTGCTGACGCAACAGATTAGCGAGATTACCCAGGAGCAATCGCGCATTAGGGAGAACATGAAGACGATTTCGCAGAACTCCGAGATCTACACCCGCTACCTCAAGAAGTTTGATGCCCAGGAGACGCAAATCGAAGGGTTTCGCGAGCAACTCCAAAAGCTTCGGGCTGACGAAGCAACTCAACGCAAACAGCTCGAAGATTACATTACGGGATTGGAGTTGGATTAAAGTCCGAGAGCCACCTCAAATTTCTCGATAATGCGTGGCATGTCTGATGCATAAAGATGCATTGCGAATCATTTTTAACTACAGATGTCGGTCAAATTTTTGACTCTTTTGTAAGTTGATGCTAGACTAAAACACACGGTTGCCGAAGGAACGTTCAGATGTAGCAGAGCCTTCCTTCTGCAGTTCTAAATGACATAACTCGCAGGAAAGGTGCAGAAAATATCCACATCCACAGCTTTCGGACACTTTACCAGCTTTCACAACCGCCGCTGACACAATTAGTTAAACATTATATGAAAAGACACATTCTCGGCGCCAAGACAACATTCGTTTTCTTCACTTCGCTTCTCGCACTCCCTCTGCTCCTAAAGGCACAATCAGATAATTTCAATGACGGAAATGACACGGCAAATCCCGCGTGGACTCATTATGAACCCTTGTCCGGCTTCGGTTCCGGTGGAACCTGGACGTTTCCTGGCGGCAACAGTTATCACATTCAAGCTCTAACACCCTCGCCCGATCCGGGAACCTTGGGCCCTGCCAGGGTCGCAAGCGTTTTGACCAATGTTTATTCCAAGTTTTACATCTCGGTCGATGTCGTGGATTGGAACGACACTCTGGATCAGGCTTTTGGAATCCTGGCTCGGCTTGAGAATATCGGATTGGGAACGACTACCGGCTATGTGTTCACCTATCAAGCCGGCGATCATGATGTCTCGATTTCGAAAATAACCGGTGAAGCCGCTAGCGACCTCCCGGGCACTTCCACTTCTGTCACCCTCGATCCCGCGAATGACTACCGTTTTGTGTTCATGGGAAGTGGCCCCTATTTTGAGGGGCGTGTGTATCAATTGCCGGACACGACGACTCCTATTGTCGTGATTACCGCGACTGACAGCACTTATACCAGCGGCCAGGCAGGTTTGCTGGTATATGATAACAGCGGAAGTGCAGGAACTGCCGATGCCATCTATGACAATTATTTCGCTTCTGACCATGATCCAAAATTGGTGTTCGACGACTTTAACGATGGCAATGACACGGCACCACCTCCGGCCTGGGTACATCATGACCCGATCGCGGATGCAGGTATTCCAGGTGCTTGTTATTCTGGCGCCACGTTCACATTCCCAGGCGGAGGCTACCGCCTGTTTTCCCCGCTTCCTTGCGTAACGGATGCAGGCGGGCCTCGCGCGGTGAGTCTCCGGGAGGAAACGACGTGGAGTGATTTTTATATCTCGGTCGATGCCTTGAATTGGGATGACACAATTCACCAACTCTTCGGCATAGTCGCGCGAGCCAGTAATGTGGGGCCTGGCACAACCGATGCCTACCTGTTTACCTGGGAAGACGGAAGCGACCCGCTGCCGAACACAACGGGTGGTGATTTGGATGTGCTAAGGATTCAGGGTGAAGGAGCTACCGAAGCACACCAAATGGAGCACGACATTCCCAATCAGGACAGCGGACTGCATCTCACCAACGGAAACAGCTATCGCTTCGTCTTTATCGGTAAAGGGTATGACTTTGAGGCGAGAATCTATCAGTTGCCGGATGTAACTAACCCCATCAAGCAGCTTCTCGCCATCGATACTTTGACCATGTTTCCGAGCGGCACTATTGGCCTCATCGTCGCGGACCATCCCTCGGACTCACCATTTCATGCCGCCAGCGCAACATTCGACAACTTTTCCGCGAACACCGCAGAACCGCGGCTTACGATTACCCCCGGGGACGGTCAGGTGGATCTGACCTGGCCATTGCTGGCCGACCTTTGGGTTCTCGAGAGCACGCCAAGCCTGACTCCACCGATTACATGGACACCTGTCACAACTGGGATTTCGCATGTGGGTCTGACCAACTCCTACAGCATAACAGCACCAACCGATAATCGGTTTTATCGATTGGCTCGCCCTTAGCTTAGGCATCGCTAGCTCACCCCCAGGAGAGCAGAGAAGAAAACGAGCGCCGAGTCAGGACTGTAGCCCCGGCGTCCTCGCCGGCGAGTTAGAGGGGCGTCCCGCCCCGAGTGGTTTCGAGCGGCGAGACGCCGCTGAAACTCGCAGCCGGGGACGGCCGCGCTACGTCCTGATCGAGGACGAGGAGGAGAACGATTCGAACTCAATGTTCCCCCTCATCCGATGAGAGAGGGTTGCGGCTCCCTTACTTTCTTTCGTTCACAGGAAATGATAGCAGCCCCTGCGGCTCATGTTATGTTTAGGCATGTTCGAACTTGTTTCGCCTTACGAACCCGCCGGAGATCAGCCGCAAGCTATTGCGAAGTTGACGGAAGGCGTGTTGTCGGGCGCCAAACACCAGGTGCTGCTCGGAGTAACGGGGTCGGGTAAGACGTTTACTATTGCCAACGTCATCAAAAGCTTCGAGAAGCCAACGCTTGTGATCTCCCACAACAAGACACTCGCAGCCCAACTTTACGCCGAGTTCAAGAGCTTTTTTCCGAACAATGCCGTAGAATATTTCGTCAGCTATTTCGATTATTACCAACCGGAGGCGTACATACCTCGCACGGACACCTACATCGAGAAAGATTCAAGCGTCAACGATGAGATCGAGCGATTACGGCTTTCCACAATGAGCTCTCTGTTTTCTCGACGCGATGTAGTGGTGGTGGCGAGTGTCTCCTGCATTTACGGCATCGGAAGCAAAGAGGACTACGAGGCAATGGTCATTCCAATTCGCACTGGAATGGAGCTGAGCCGCGATGGGTTGTTGCACCGATTAGTCGATTTGCAATACATCCGCAATGATATCGAATTCACTCGAGGGCAGTTCCGGGTGCGTGGGGATACGGTCGAGGTTTGCCCCGCTGGACGTGAAGACGGGTTGCGTATTGAATTTTTTGGCGACCAGATCGATCGCATCACTCGCTTCGAGCCTTTGACCGGTGAAAAAATCGAGCCTCTTCCCGCCACCACTATTTATCCGGGCAAACAGTTTGTTACCCCTGCCGAAAAACTTCGTCCGGCATTGCTCTCGATTCGCGAAGAATTGAGCGAACGTATTGCCTGGTTCGAAAAGCATGGGAAACTGCTGGAAGCCCAACGGCTCAAGATGCGCACCGAATACGATCTCGAGATGATGGAAGAAATGGGCTTTTGTTCAGGGATCGAAAACTATTCGCGGCATCTTGCGCGCCGCGCGCCTGGTTCTCGTCCCTGCACCCTGTTCGACTTTTTCCCCAAAGATTTTCTGCTGGTGCTCGATGAGTGTCACGCGACGCTGCCGCAGATTGGAGGGATGTATGAGGGGGATCGCTCGAGAAAAACAGTTTTGGTCGAGCACGGTTTCCGCCTGCCCAGCGCCATGGACAATCGTCCATTGAACTTCGAGGAATTTCAATCGATGCAGGGGCAAACCATCTATGCCAGCGCAACGCCGGCGGCCCGCGAGGTTCAGTGGGCGGCTGGACGCGTGGTCGAATTAGTTGTCCGTCCCACCGGTCTTATCGATCCAAAGGTAACGATCAAGCCGCTGGCTGGCCAAATTGATGACCTCATCCATGAGTGCCGTAAACGAGCCGAGGCAAAGGAGCGGGTGTTGGTCACCACCCTAACCAAACGCACCGCCGAGGAACTTACCGACTATCTACGCGATATTGGGATCCGCGTTCAATATCTGCACAGCGAAATTGATGCCATCGAACGGGTTGAAGTATTGCGGGCGTTGCGCAAAGGAGAATTTGACGTGCTCGTGGGAATCAATCTTTTGCGCGAAGGCCTCGACCTGCCTGAAGTTTCGCTTGTCGCAATTCTGGATGCAGATAAAGAAGGTTTTTTGCGGAGCGAGACCAGCTTGATTCAAACCGCAGGTCGCGCGGCTCGACATCTTCACGGCGAAGTTATTTTGTACGCCGACATCAGAACGCAGAGTATCCAGCGGTTTCTGGCCGTGGCGGATTATCGGCGTCAAAAACAACTGGCTTACAATACTCAACACAATATCACTCCCCGCAGTGTTACACGGGCCGTCGAGGAAAGTTTGTCCTCCTACCGTCAGACCAGCGAGCGGGCCCACTCATTCTTGAATGAAACAGGGGTGGATATTGATGTGAACGAGACGATCAAAGAACTTGAAGGGGAGATGATTGCCGCATCCAATAATCTGGAGTTCGAAAAAGCGGCTTTGCTGCGCGATCAAATCCGTGAATTGAAGCGAGGTACTGACGGGACCAGGCGTAGCACCGAACAAGCTTTAGATCCTTCCAAGCCGGTAAGCTACGGAAAGCCACGCCGTAAAAAATCTGGCAAGTCGTCACCTTCTATCGCTGAACCATTCTGAATCCAGGACGCTTGCCCTCTTTTTCCTCATTCATTCAATCCATCTCCATGGCGGACGTTCCAGAAGATTTTGGCTCTGGCCTTTGATCTGAGTTTGGCCGAGTTCTTTTTCCAATTCGATAAGGCACGGGTCCGAGTGCTGGAGAAGGCAGGAAGTTAGCGCGGGCGAATGGGTTACCACCCAAACCTGTGTGTTCTCAGCAGCTTTGATGATGAGCCCAGATAAAGCAGGTAGCAGATCGGGATGAAGACTGGTTTCGGGTTCATTGAGCACCATCATCGAGGGTGGACGTGGAGTGAGCAGAGCTGCAAGCCACAAAAGATAACGCAAAGTGCCGTCGGAGAGTTCCGCGCCGGACAGAGGGCGCAATAGTCCCTCTTGTCGAAATTCGATCGCGAACGGTCCATCGTGAGTCTTAATGTTTAGAGTTGCCCCTGGAAAAGCGGCATTGACGGCCTCAGATACGCTACTTGCGTCCCCTATCTCCAGAATGGTTTGGACGGCCGCGGGCAAGTCTCCGCCGTCATGCCCCAGAACTGGTGTGCGGGTGCCCAGCCTGGGAGTCCGGCTCGGAGCGTCCATGTCTGTCCTTAATTGATCATAGAAACGCCAGCTTCGGATCCTCTCGCGGAGCAAAAGCACTTCCGGAGCATTATTGGGATCGGCCACTTGAACGAAGATAGTCTCGAAGAGTGCCAAGCCTTCGGTCAGAGTCTGCCAGCCATTCTCGCTGCGGACTCGCACCGCGGGACCGCTGCGATCCACCAGCACCCGCTCTGGTCTGCAGACCGGCCCGGACCAAATGCATTCGCGTTTGATTTCCGGATCCAAAGCAAATGCAGACTTCGAAGGCACCGGAAGACCCATGGTAATGCAATATCCGAAATCATCGCCGGAAAACCCGAGTTTTAAACGCACAGCCTCTTTACGAATAGTTCCTTGTACTGCCACGCGCCCAGCGCGCATCGAGCGGGAGATTTTTTCTGGTCCCGCCCAAAGAGTGGACTGAAGCCCGCCTTCGCGAGCGAGCGTACCGATAACGCCGCCCGTGGCTGTATCTCCCAATAACCGTAAAGCTTTATACAAATTCGATTTACCTGAACCATTAACGCCTTTGATGATGTTTAGGCGTTTTAAAGGCAATACGATGCTCCGAAGGGAACGATAGTTCTCAATGGCCAACGTATGGAGCATGTCTCGTCCTGGGTCTCAGCTAGGGACGTTTACTTTTTTTCTCTGACTCGCTTCCGGAAGGTTTGGAACCGGACGGTTTGCTTTCGGAATCTATCTTTCCGCCAGAACTGGAAAGGCCTTCAACAGGGGCATAGTCATCGGTGAGAATGGGGCTTTTAATGGCATTAGCCGGTGGAGTTGATTGAAAGCTGTCGAGCTTCTGCAGGTAGCCCGGTATCGTGACACGATGGCTTTGAACCAGTTCGGCGGCGCGTTGTCGCAGGGCCTGCAACTCGGGTTTTATGGTTGCCCGGGTCGCTAACAGGACAATGTTGCGACTGCTTTTGGCGGGAAAGAGGTATACCTGTGGAAACACTGATTTCAATGTTCGATAAATCGCGCCAACAATCTCAGCATGCCAGTCGTTGACCGAACCGATGACATTATAGGCGACGATTCCATTGGTGCTGAGACGGTCCCGAACAAGTTCGAAAAACTCTTTTGTAGCCAGGTGCTGCGGGATCGAAGAGCCGTATCGCCCCTGGACATATGCATCCAGAATGATCAAATCGCGCTTGGCCGTGCTGCGTCGCAGAAAGACTCGCCCGTCTGCTATTTGCACCTTTTGCCGAGGAGATTCCTTAAAATTAAAAAACTGTTTCGCTACCTCGACGACACCCGGGTCGATTTCCGCCGTTTCGATTGTGACGTTTGGGTAATAATGCTCGAAAGCCTTTTGAGAGCTGCCGGCTCCAAGACCGATCATTGCTACACTGGTTAATTGAGTGTTCCAGAGCCATGCCATGTGAAAGTATTCCGTGTACTCAAAGTGACCTTGCAATGGATTGCTAACTGACATTCGGCTCTCGGTTGCATCGTCGAAGCATAACGTGCGAAGGTCACCATCCTGAAGGACGCGGATATGGTGATAGGGAGAGGTGGTCTCGTAGAGTACCGCGGCACGCGTGGACGAAAAGAACAGGAGCGAAATCAGAAAGCCGAAGATCAAAACTCCCAAGAAGCTCTGCACAGCTTTCATAGTCGGATCTATTGTGATTTGTTCACTCGCAGCCATGGATCCAACCCGACGCAAAAAGCACCAAGCAAAACGGTTAAAACACCCATAGCCCGGAAAATGTTTGATAATTTGACGTGATCGATCAGAACAAACCCAGCTACAAAAACCCCGGCGATGCTGCCGACGGTGCTTGCGGCGATGATAAAGCCGCTCGAGCGGCCTATCTGGGCGAGGCTATGGGTAGCAAGTCGAATCATGTAAGGGGATAGCATTGCCAAAACCACACAGGGCAGCAGAAAGATCAGTGCGCTTCCTAGAACCGGGTCGCATTTTTGCCAAAAGAGAGGAATAGGACGGTCCGCAGGGTGGCGAAGGATGATGGCGTCAATTATCCCTGCGGCCATATTCGGGATCAATAGGAGAAGAAGCCCTGCGGGTACCAGCAAGATTACAAGGATCGAAAGACGCTGCCAGCGATCCGCCAACGCGCCCCCCAGATAATAACCAACAGCGAGTGCTATCAAAACCACGCCAATTTGGCTCACCCAGACATGGAAAGAGCTGCCAAAGTCTTTTGCAAGAAACCGGGCGCCAATGATTTCCAGGACCATCATGATAAAACCACCGATGAAAACCAAAGCTGCGGCCGCGGCATTTCGCATTCCAGAGAATACGGGCTGCCGGATGGAAAGTAAAACATGCCGGTTTACTGGAGGTAATAATCAAAGAGGCGACCGACTCCTATGTCGATCGCCCCCCCAACTATGAAAGGCAGCGCCTTTTTGCTAGCGCCGCCGCCTACTACTTAGCGCGCAGGAAAGGAAGAAAACCTGCACACATTTCTTATGCCGCATGGACCGTGCCATGCAAATTTGAGAAAATCCGAATAATACACGCAATCACATTGAATTAAGGATCTAAGCCCATATCGCTGTTTTGAAAATTTGAGGGCCTATCAATTTCGGATTTACAACTCTCTTACGGCGTTTCACCATGTTTTCATGGTTGCGGTAAACTCGACCATGCTTCCCTTGGGTACACAGGCGCCGCCATTCCGGTTGCCTGATACCAAGGGAACGATGGTTACGCTTAGCGATTTCAAATCAGCCATTGGTTTGGTGGTGGTTTTCATGTGCAATCATTGTCCCTACGTAAAGCACATCCGCTCTGGCCTTGCACAATTGGCTCGCGATTATCAAACAAGAAACGTAAGAGTCCTGGGAATCAGCTCAAATGACGCTGAAAATTATCCTCAAGACAGCCTCGCCAGAATGAAGATTGAGGCCGAGCAAGCAGGTTACATTTTTCCTTACCTTTACGATGAAACCCAAGAGGTGGCAAAGGCGTACCGTGCTGCATGCACTCCGGACATTTACTTATTCGATTCCGGACTACGCCTCGCTTATCGCGGCCAATTTGATTCCAGTCGGCCGGGAAGTAATCTCCCTGTGACAGGCAAAGATCTGCGTTTTGCGATTGAATCGCTGCTTGCCGGTAAGCCGATCCCCGCGGAGCAAGTACCGAGCATCGGCTGCAATATTAAATGGAAGCCAGGAAATGAACCGGATTACTTCCGGTGAATTGTGAGCCAAACAATTGAACATTACATTGGCATCGAAATTGGAGGGACAAAACTGCAACTGGTTGCCGGAAACGGCGAAGGGAAGATCCTTGATCGAAGGAGGTTCACAGTTGAGCGAACGCTTGGAGCGTCTGGAATACAACGACAGATTGAACTCGCCCTCTCTGAATTGAGCTGCAACAGCAAGCCGTTGGCAGTAGGAGTTGGATTCGGCGGCCCAGTAGATTGGAAAACGGGCAAGATCTGCCGTTCGCATCATATCGAGGGATGGTCTGGTTTCGAGCTATGCGAATGGCTGGAACGAATCACCCAGGCCCCCGTCCGTGTCGATAATGACGCAAATGTTGCGGCTTTGGGTGAGGCTCGTTCCGGCGCTGGAGTTGGATTCAATCCAGTTTTCTATGTCACACTAGGTAGCGGAGTTGGCGGAGGGCTCACGGTCGACGGCAAAATTTATCATGGTGCATTGCCTGGGGAGTCAGAAATCGGCCATGTTCGGTTGGATCGAGGTGGAACGACGGTCGAATCGAGGTGTGCCGGGTGGGCCGTGGATGCAAAAGTGCGAGCTGTGGCAAAGTCCGAACGGGGCAGTCTTTTGGCGAAATTGTGCGGAGACACTGCTACGGGAGAGGCAAAGTCTCTGGGGCCAGCTTTACAACAAGGGGATGCCACTGCGGCAAGGTTGCTTCGAGAGACGGCTGAAGACCTTGCGTTCGGTCTGTCCCACATAGTTCATTTGTTTCATCCGGAGATCATCATAATTGGCGGAGGCCTGTCCAACCTGGGTGAACCCTTACGCAGTGGGGTGGACGTTGCATTAAAAGGTTTTATTATGGAGGCGTTTTTACCTGGGCCGAAGATCGTTCTTTCAAAGCTTGGAGAAGATGCCGTGCCTATGGGGACATTGTGTCTCGCACAGACTTGATAAAGCCTCACGTTCTGACTCAATTACTTAGAAATCCGAGTGCGCTTGGACTTTATCCAGGGGCTAAAGTATTTTGTCCCATGATCGCTTCGATGCATAAGCCAAAGAGTTTAGAGCGGAGCCCTTCTCTTCCTAAAGTGGAGCAGTATACAGGTGAGGTCGTCTATATTTACGCGTTTGATGTGGCGTACGAAATGGTTCGCAGACCAGTGCGCGAACTATTGGGGCAGCCGGTTGCCCAATTTGTAGTCGATACAAGCAAACGCAGCCCTAAGCACCTGTTTTTTTATCGACCGCAAATGGTTCGGCTTCCTCCCTTGGAACGCATCGGCCCGCGCGGGCCTGTACGGATGGAAAGGGTGATCAAGCTACTACCTGTCGGAGCGATCAGTATTACCATCCGTGTGCCATTCGAGGTCCAAAAGGTCGAGGATTTGGTTGTATATCACGACCTGCAATTCAGCAACGGGTCAATTCATGAAGAAGTGCGGCGTTTAGCTGAAGAGGTACGCACCGAATTGGCTTCCTACTTCATCAGGCCTGTTTCGCATTTGGCCGAAGAGGAAGCGTACACCGTGTTTTGTATCAACTCGCCTTTATCCACTGAGCAAGGAGTTTGTTTGAAAGCGGAGAATTGGTTGCGGGCTAATCGGCGTTCCGTTGCCTCGCTGTTAACCCAGGAACCCGACCTGGACCACCTCTCGAAACAAGAATCCGACGAATCCACCGGTCGTTTTCTCAGTTATTACGAGCATGACCTTGTGGTCATCGATTGGGACGCGGCTTTAATCATGGATGAACCGCACAACTTCGATGAGACCCTGTACGTGATGGAACTGGCGAACCTTCAGTTAGCGGAACTGGAAGCGTATGACCGAATCCTGGACGAAGCACTGGATCGGGCATACCGGGATCTTAGCTCACGCCCGATCCGTGGACGTTCCAATATTTTACGTGAATTACGGGAAATCCGCATCGATCTAGCGCGATTCAGTGATGAGCTGTCAAATATCAGCAAGTTTTTCGGCGATTGGCACCTGGCCCGCATTTACGAAAACATTTCCGCCAGGTTCCACCTTGGAGATTGGCATCGAACCATGGCAGGCAAACTGCAGACCTTGGATGATTTATATCAATTGCTGAATCATGATCAGACGAATCGGTGGATGCTGATTCTGGAAATGACAATCGTGCTATTGTTCATTATCGATCTGATTATTCTGTTTATTGGACTGAAGGGGCATTGAACGAATCCTTTTACCGGTAATCACTCTGGCTGATGTTGTAATGGGCGATCACGCATAAGGCGGTCTTCGACTCTGCCAAACCAGGTGCTAAGTAGTTGATTGACTTCATTTGCCATTTGAATCGTCACTCCGTGAGACGTTCCTTTCATCAACTCAAATCGCGCTCCGGGGATGGAATTAGCCAGACTTTGTCCATAAATCGGCAGCGCAATAGGGTCATGTTCGGCGCTCAACACGAATGTCGGGATGTGAGCGAGTTCTGGCAACCGTTTTGAGGTATCGTGCCGGGCTAAGGCTCGCACCTGCTTTATGAGGATCGAAGGATTTTCGGCAAGATCACGGCCAACCAGCGCTCCGACCTTCATGGCAAGTTTGTCCAGGTTGGCGGTTTGCAGCTCCGTCTTCGGCCATAGCATTTCGAGAAAGGCCTGGCGTCGCATACGTCGTGTTCCCATCCGGGTGCGCAGAGTCATCCACATAACCCATGGAGTCATCCGCGCCGCGTCTTTGCCTCGGCCGAATGTGCAAAGCAAAGAGAGACTACGCACACGCTGCGGACAATCGAGAGCGAGTTGTTGCGCGATGACACCGCCCATGGAGTGGCCTACCACATGTGCCGAGTCCCATCCCGCCGTATCCATGATAGCCCGAGCATCGTCAGCCATCGCTTCAATGTTAATCGGACCTTCACAAGGCTGGCTCTTTCCAATGCCTCGGTTATCGAAGAGGAGGGTTTCAAATTCCACGGACAGGAACTTGATCTGTGGGCGCCAACATTCGCCGACCACGCCGACGCCCTGAATAAAAATTACAGGCGGACCGTGGCCAGACAACTCATAGTAAAGCTTTACGTCACTTCGACCCAAGGTATGCATTGTTTTAAAAATATGTAATCAGCATTCGACGGGCAGGTCACTCGTAGTGAACCGTGTTTCGAAGCAATGGAGCGGCGCGCACGGAGTAATGCACCCTACCAAACCGTTCATGGCTTTCTCTGTCTTCTTGAGTCTTTGCGGCTTTGCGTTTCTCCCTGTGGATTTGGCAACATTAGTGTTTTCTCTTCTCGCATGCTGCGGCTGGGGAACACCACAGCCGCGGTTCGCAAGAGCCATCATCTTCCCACCTTGTCAACTGACTCGATCACCTCTTGTAAAAGCGTCTCGTCTAATTCCACGAGGTGTGATCGTTCCGGGAAACGGCCTTCTTTTACATCGGCGATGTATTCGCCAAAGGCAGTGATGCGTTCATTTTGCAGGCGGCGGTGTTCCTCGAAAAAATTGCGGTAAGCCTTGGCGTGGCGTGGCAAGCGCTCGTCGTAGTCACCGAGGATATCGTCCGAAAAAAGGAACTGCGTGTCGCAACCACTGCCGGAACCAAGTGACATTAGGATAAGCTTGGTCCGAGAACAGAGGAAGCGTGCAAGGTTGTGTGGCACGAGCTCCAATTCCGCTGCGTAGGCGCCTGCGTTTTCCAAATCCTTCATTCGTTGGTAAAGCTGCTTTGCTTCCAAAACCGTCCTGCCGATGGCGCGATAACCTGTCCAGGTGACATGACGCGGGACCATCCCGAGATGTCCTACCACAGGAATTCGTTCGCGCGCCATTGCTTCGATGATGAACGGGCTTGCAGAGCAATAGACCGAGCTGGCTCCTAATTCAAGAGCGCGAAACCCGACGCGGATAGCTTCTTCAGGTGATGCCAACCCGTGGGTCGAAGCGGCCGAAAGAAAAGCGCTTGGCGCGGCGGCTGCCAGCCGGGGCAGACGCGCCTGGGCTTCCGGGGAATCAAAGCTGCAACTCATCAGATCCACACCGGCAGCTTCCGCGGCAGCAGCTTCTTCGGGTGACTTCACGTGGATGTGAGTGAGGCAGCGTTTGCCTTTGAGCTGTTGCAGGTCATAGACGGTATATTTTTTTCGCGGCCGCAGCATGGCGCAGAGTTGCAAAAGCGTGGGGCGCGATCAATCTCCATCCGCCGACCTGCGAGCGCCGGCATCCTAGCCGGCCTTCTTTTGCAAAAACCGAATTACGCCGGCAAGGATGCCAGCGCTCCCCGGGGCGCGGCCTTTGCGATGTCCATAAACAAAATGTCCCTGCCCAACCTTGCGGCTGAACAGGGACAAATTTGGGGATGGGAGTTCGCCATGCTCTCTTTCCCGTGCTGACATTGGGCGCGCCCGCCTCGGCGGGGCTGCCAGCTTCCCGACGCTATTCTCCACGGCAAGCGGAGTTTTCGGCCTCGTAGCAGGGCCGCCCAGCGGTCTTGATATTAACCACTGGATTATTGAGTGAGGCTTTTTAGCTCGCTTAGGCTGATGGTTGCGCCACCGGCCCGCCAACCAGGTCAACACACGTCTATGATCTTTTCCGCGTCTTGACCGCTTTGCGCCAGGTCTGCCACCGCTTTTGGCAGTGCGTTTGCCCGACGCCACGGGTCTCGCCTCTTAACTCTCAGGTTGCTTTCGTTCACAGGTCAGCGGTAGCGTTTTTACTATCGCCGACGTTCCGGAAGGTTTCACCGGTCTTGCCTGGACCACGTGCTCTTCCCGGTTCGGACGCTCACTTTGTCCCGCCTTTCGGCGTCTTTCATTTGGCGAATTTCGCATTGGGAAATCGCCAGAGCCATCCGCCCGTGCTGATTCACAGTAGCAACCTCAACCTCTGGTAACTGCGATTCACTCAGGCTCGAAACTTTCCTGAGCTACTTGACTCGATTCAGAACGGCTTCTTATCGTTCCTTATCGCTCAGTTCCTTTTCGCATTACTAGCAAGGCGCGAACCTTGCCAGAGGAACTGGTGAATCCTGCCTCCGTCTCCGAAGTTGCGCTCCGGTCTAAGAGGGGCCAAGCCAACCAGCCTGCCCTGGCCTTTCCCCAGTCACCTGGGATTATCCATGAGACGTTCTACGTCAATCTGTTGACCGCCGTTTCCCATCTCAGTTCTTTCAATGAACTGGTTTTATCATATCAGACTTTCTGACTCCAACAATGGATTCTTATCCACAGGCTTATTCACATCCGCGCGTGATTAAGGTTTTGTCAAAAGCTCATTCACGCCAATAATGCCAGCGATTTCAGGAACTGTGAGAAAACTTATTCACCGCGATAAAGATCAGAGAAATCCTGTTGTGAACAACTTTTTGATCCCTCCTGCAGAATTCTTTGCCTTGCTTCGAGAAATGTGGGTGGAAACTTTGTCGAATTTTCATAGCTAACCTGGTCTGTATTCTTTGCAAAGTCCAGAGAAGTCAATAGCTTTGGTTTCTTTCATATCCAACTTCTCCAACTTTTCCGTTGCAGAACTTGGCGCGTCTTTCTAAAGTTCGAAAAAGCCGCCCGCGAAAGGACACATATGTATTTCGGTGTCGATTATCATCCTGAGCAATGGGTTTATCCTTATGCCGGCTCCGTGGAGAAGCCGGAAGCAGCCTGGGCGCATGACGTCGAGTTGATGCAAATGGCCGGGGTAAACGTTGTGCGCATCGGCGAGTTTACGTGGGGATTGTGCCAACCGGCTGAAGGGAAGTATGATTTTGGCTGGCTGCAACGGGTGATGGATCTGTTAGGAAAGGCAGGGATTAAAGTGGTGCTGGCCACTCCAACTGCCGCCCCGCCTATTTGGCTGACCCGGAAGCACCCTGAGATTCTGCCCGTGGACGAACGAGGACTGGTCAAACACGAAGGAACGCGCCGTGCAGTCTGCCTCAATAGCGATGTTTTTTGGGATTATTCCAAAAAGATAGTCGAGAGCATGGCCAAAGCTCTCGGCCAACATCCGCAATTGATCGCCTGGCAAATTGATAATGGGTTAGGTGGCAATTTCACCGAAGCCTCATTCAACGAAGACACCCGCAGGGACTGGCACGGCTGGTTGGAGGCAAAGTTTGAAACAGTTGAGCGGATGAATGAATTGATGGGACTGAGGCATTGGGGACAGGTGGTATCCAACTGGAATGAAGTTCCGATGCCGATGGCTGCACCCACATTGCACAACCCTGCTCTGGTTCTGAATTGGTGCCGATTCTGCAGTGATACGATTGTGCAATTTGTCAAAATGCAGGCGGAGTTGATTCATTCCTTATCACCGGAACGTCCGGTCACTACCAACTTGCGACCGTTGCTCCATCGGTTTGATCATTTTGATTTGGCCGAAGCAATTGATTTTGTCTCGATCGAAAGCACCGCTGCTCTCAAAGCCAAGTCTGCGGATCTGGCTTGTGAAATTGACATGCTCCGTTCACTCAAAAAAACCGACATTCGCACGCCCGATGGCGACAACGGCTTCTGGGTCATGGAGCAAAAGGCGGGCAATGTTTCGTGGCAGGAGGTTAACTCCCTGGTGCGCCCTGGTGTACTCCGCATGTTTACTTACCAACTGGTTTCACGTGGCGCTACGGCCATTGTCTTTTTCCGGTGGCGTCAACCGCGATTTGGAAGTGAAAAGTTTCACGGAGCCGTTTTACCCCACAATGCCCGGAAGGATGGACGAGTTTTCAAGGAGGTCGCCCAGTTGGGAGATGAGATGAAGCTTCTTGCGCCGGCTCTCAAAGCGACCCACGTTCAGGCCGACGCCTGTATTCTTTACACGCACGATAATGAATGGGTCCTCCAGCAACCCAATCAGCAGAACAAGCACTTCAGCCTGCGCGAACATATTCAACTGTTCTATAACGCGCTTCATGACCGCAATATCCTGGTCGATTTTGCGCGCCCAACGGAAGATCTATCCAAGTACAAACTCGTCTTTGCTCCTTCGTTGCACCTGCTCTCTGGCGGTGAAGCGGATCGGATGAAGCTCTATGTTCAAAATGGAGGCACCCTGGTCAGCACTTTCAATACGGGATTGGTCGACGAAAATAACATGGCGCCGGATACAGGTTACCCTCACGATTTGACCGACCTTTTTGGATTGGAAGTTGTGGAATTTGACCAGCTCCCCCCCGGGGAAGAAAATCATCTTACGTTCAAAGGGGCTTTTCCCACGAGCCACCTCCATCCCGCGCGGCTTTGGTGCGACATCATTGAACCGGGCCCATGCCAGGTCCTGGCTACTTATGCCAAAGACTTTTATGCGGGCAAAGCCGCCATGACCATGCACACGTTCGGGCTCGGGAAAGCGATTTACATCGGTACTCAGAGCCATCAGCACTTCTACAACGATCTCATTGTCTGGCTAAGGCAGCTTTGCAATCTTCATCCTCTACTCAAAGTCCCGGATAACGTCGAGGTCTGCCTGCGTCAAAAGCACGATTCCAAAGTGTTTTTCTTATTGAACCATCAAAACTCGCCCGTGCGTTTGCAATTTTACAAGCCCATGCATGATTTTCTCACCGGTAATACGTTCTCTGGAAATTATGACCTACAGCCCCATGGTGTATTGGTTTTGGACGAACATCGAGAGGCAAAAACCTGACGTACCGTCAAAATAAATACTCTCTGATTCAAGTGTTTCCTTTTCCTCGAACTCTTCCTCCAAGAGGCCCCGGCAAAAAGACCGCGCGCCAAAAAATTCTTGCTCAATGGCGAGGCATCGATCTGGCTCCCATGGAGAAGATCCAGAAATCGCGCGTTCGCTCTACCGCCGATTTGATGCCGAGAATTCTCACGGACTTGCGCATAGATCGGCGCCGCGCTGAAGCTGAAGTGGTTAAGGTTTGGAATAACCTTCTGGACCCACAAATCGTCGCTCATGCGCAACCCACCGGTTTGCGAAAAGGGACTTTGTTCGTCGCGGTGGATAGCAACGTTTGGCTGAGCGAGATTGTTCGATATCGGCGAAAAGAAATTCTCGATCATCTGCGCCACAGCTTTGGGCGCGATTTCATTACCAAAATCTCGTTTCGGGTTGGATAATTGGATCGCTCAGATTGACAACCTGCATTGCTCCGCTCATATTTGCCGCATGAAATCATTGTCGCTTCTTGCTTGTTTATTCCTTATGCACACCCTAGCCGTTCACGGCTCCTCCATCCATGAAATTGCCGTTAAGGATATCGATGGGAAAGACACGACGCTCAAATCCTATAAAGGCAAGGTCGTGCTGATCGTAAACGTAGCCTCAAAGTGCGGGCTCACTCCCCAGTACAAAGCCCTCGAAGCCATTCATGAGAAATATAAGGAAAAAGGGTTCACCGTTCTGGCTTTCCCTTGCAATCAATTTAATGGCCAGGAACCCGGCACGAATGAAGAGATCAAAGAATTTTGCTCGACGAAATACAACGTCACTTTCCCGTTGTTTGATAAAATCGATGTCAATGGACCAAAACGCCATCCCCTCTATAATGAGCTGGCGGGGCCTCAATCACCTTTTCCCGGCGACATTAAATGGAACTTTGGAAAATTCCTGATCGGGCGTGATGGCAAGATCGTGAGACGATTCGAGCCACGGATGACGCCAGATTCTCCAGAGATAACCTCTGCCATCGAGGCTGCTCTCGAGGCCAAGTGAGGCCCGATAATTTAAGCGTCGTCCGGTTAGACAAGAAGTACTTGGGTGCAGTCTATTAACCTGACCCAAATCATATCCCCTGGCTCCTCTTTTCGCTCTCTTTGAAGTATGAACCCGCGACTGATTAGCCAGGTCATAATCCTAGGGCTACTTCTGCCTTTGGCTGGCTTACTCAACGGGTGTTTTAGCACAGATGACTCGAAGAATCTTGGAAGCACGGTTGAACCTCTGCCTCCGGTTTTTCTGGTTGGGCCAGTGGCAGCGCTGCTTACCAATGTTGGCGGTTTCAGCGCTCATGTCGTATTGAGCAATGATGTGCGAAGGCTGAAAGCGGTCACTGGTGAACTCTTTGTACGCGACGGAAAGTTGCTCTTTGCAGCCGACCCGCTCAGCAAGAATTCGGGAGGAGCTTTCGTCTACGTAGCGGATTTGGTCGACCATCAAGGCTTCGTTTGGTCGGAAGCCTTGCAAGGTTACGCTCCGGTCAGTTTGAGTGGCTCACCTGCCGGCCTTTCCACTCACTTGAACGACGGCCTCGTCAAGATCGATGGGCACCCTTGCCAGGTGGAACAAGCCATCGTCAAGATGAGTGATGGTTCAACAAATTCATTTCGGGTCTTTCGTGCTCTGGATCTTAACAGAGTTCCAGTGCTAATCAGCTCTAGTTCCAATTCTCCGGCACTTACCTTATCGCTAACAAAAATTCGGCCCGGCTCGCCTCCCGCGGATCTTTTTACTCCACCGCCTGATTTTACAAAATACACCAGTCCTGAAATGATGCTGACTGAATTGATCATGAGGCAACATAACCTCGTGCGGCGGCCATCTTCTGCATCGGAAACGATTTACAATTCTCGAACCGGGAAATGACGAGGCTATGTTTGTCTCTCCGCGAATTAGCCTCTGCGCTTGTAGCGCAGCCGTCCCGGCTGCGAGTTCTAGCGGCGTCTCGCCGCCTGAAACCACTCGGGGCGGGACGCCCCTCTAACTCGCCCCGAGGACGCCGGCGCTACAGCTGGCTGGATCTTACCACCATCGAAAACCCGGATCAGGAGCTGGAGACGTCTGCCAATTCACATATTCTTTTGGAAAAATGTAGTTCTCCACGTGGCTGTCGGCAAAGAGCATATTGTATGTGCGCCGCCCTTTGAAGTTGTGCCAGACACTTTTCGGGTCATTCACATCTCGTGTGCCGTGCCAGTGCCAGTCGCCCTGGACGATTTTGTTGGCCGGACTGCGGGCAAATTCGCTGGTCTTGATCGGTAAAGATTCCCGGCTTCCGCGTGGAGCGCGCGAATCACCCGTGACATGTTTGACTCGGAACCAATCTACCGCCCACATCGGCAGGTAACTGTTACCCCAACCCTCCCAGCACGTTTTTGCCTGGGGCCAGTAGGAATCCCCTTTATCAGCAGGGCAATGAAAAACTTCCAACGCCTGGCAATAGTTGTTCAGCGGACGGTTGGTTTCCGGCGAAGCTTTCACATCCGCAAATCGCCAGGGCCAGGGACCTGCGTTGCCGATAATTCGACCGCCAACGGAGGCCCAATCGTCGTGAGCTGGATAAAACTGGTTATTGTCGTCGGAGTAAAGATGGTAAGCGAGACCGATCTGATGCTCGTTATTGAGACAGTGAACCCGCAAGGCCTGAGCCTTCGCGCGAGCTAGAGCAGGCAGCAGCAATGCCGCCAGAATGCCAATGATCGCAATGACAACAAGTAATTCGATCAAAGTGAAGGCAGCCATTCGACGGGGAACCATGATCTTTCCTAAACCCTTTGTTAGGGAGAATCAATCAAGATCGATACGGAGTTTGAACCATCTCTTTGAATTGCCAGATTGCCCGCCGAGTCCAATGTGGTAATCTTTGATTATTCCGACCATGGCGAATATGGAAATTCCACGGGAACAGAAGCCGGAAGCTCAGGCGAACCCTTCAAAAACACCAGAGCGTCCAAATGCTCCAAAACCAAAACAGAGATTGGGTTGGTTGTTTGGCAGCATCGTTGTGATTGGATTGATCGTGCTCGCGGGCTTTTGGTTCAAGCACCGGCCCACCCAAGCAAGCAAGGGTGTTGGCCAGTCTGGCCGCGGCGGAGCTGGGTTTGGCCCAGTACCGGTGGTGGCCGGGAACGCTATTCAAAAGGACGTGCCCCTTTATCTGGACGGCCTGGGCACCGTGCAGGCGTTTAACACTGTCACTGTCCGGCCCCGTGTGGACGGGCAAGTATTAAAAATTGCTTTTACCGAAGGCCAGGACGTCCGAACAGGAGATCTGCTCGCTCTAATCGATCCCGCTCCATTTCAAACGCAATTAGAACAGAACATCGCCAAAAAAGCCCAGGACGAGGCGCAACTGGCCGTCGCCCGAACCACTTTGCAGCGTGACGCAGCCTTGCTGGCAGACAAAATTGTTTCACAACAGGACTACGATATCCAAAAGGCAACGGTCGACCAACTGGTCGCCGTTGTTCAGGCCGATCAAGCCGCAATCAATAACGCCAAGGTACAACTGGCTTACACGACCATCTCTTCGCCAATCGATGGCCGCACCGGGATCCGGCAGGTCGATGTGGGCAACATTGTGCATGCTACAGGTGATTCCAATGCACTGGTTGTCATAACTCAATTGCGTCCGATAACCGTTGTTTTCACTTTGCCAGAACAGGAGATGCGACAAATTCAAGAGCAACTACTCGAGGGCATAGAACTTTCGACCCTGGCAATGGATCGTGACAACCGAACATTACTGGATGAAGGAAAGCTGGCGGTGATCGATAACCAGATCGACACCACTACCGGCACCTTACGGCTCAAAGCTACTTTTCCCAATACCAACTTGCATTTATGGCCGGGCCAATTCGTCAATGTCCGGCTTCTGGTAAAAACTCGCAAGAATGGTACCGTGGTTCCAGCCTCGGTTGTTCAACGTGGTCCAGATGGTGCCTACGCATTCGTGGTCAAACAGGATTCGACGGTTGAAATAAGGCCCATACAGGTCGCCCGCATCGAACAGGGTGAGGCATTGATCGATTCAGGCTTGAAACCGGGCGAAAAGGTTGTCGTCGATGGACAATACAAACTGCAGGCCGGCTCTCAGGTAAAAATCTCTACGCCAACCAAGCCGACGCAACCAGCCCAAAATCACCCCACTCGCGCATCAGGCGGTAGTGCGAACCCTTGAACGAATAGGAGCCCGGATGCGATTACAATTCAGGACGCGTCTTTTTTGGCATAGAGCGGACCGCTTTTCCTTCTGCAGCCTGCCTCGACCTTGAACATTTCTGAACCATTCATTCGACGCCCGATCGCCACGTCCTTGCTGATGGCAGGAGTGATCATGATGGGCTTGTTAGGCTATTTGCTGCTGCCCATCTCGGCTTTGCCGCCCGTGGATTTTCCTACCATCCAGGTAACGGCACAATACCCAGGCGCAAGCCCTGATGTCATGGTCTCTTCCGTAACGACTCCTTTAGAGCGGCAATTCGGTCAAATCAGTGGCCTGGCTTTGATGACTTCGATCAGTTCCTTCGGCAATGCCAGTATCACGCTTCAATTCAATCTGGACCGGGACATCGACGCGGCAGCCCAGGATGTGCAAGCGGCCATGAATGCCGCAAATGGCGTCTTACCTAGAATGCCCAATCCTCCTACCTACAGCAAAGTTAACCCGGCAGATACACCTATCCTTACGCTGGCACTCACCTCCGAAGTGCTGCCTATGGAGAAAGTCAATGATCTCGCAGATACCGTGCTCGCTCAGAAATTGAGCCAGGTTACCGGAGTCGGCCTGGTAACAATCGAGGGCGATCAAAAACCGGCAGTGCGCGTTCAGGTCAATCCCGCAACATTAGCAGGTCTGGGGCTGGGCTTTGAAGACGTTCGCACCGCCTTGATTCAAAACAATGTCAATGCGCCAAAAGGCAGCATCGACGGCCCGCGCCAATCTTACTCGATCGGGGCCAATGATCAGATCACCTCGGCTGCCGAATATGGCAACGTCATTCTCGCTTATCGAAACGGGGCCGCGATTCGTCTCAAGGACATAGGTTCAATCGTCGACAACGTCGAAAATATCCGACTGGCCGGATGGGTAGGGAAAAAGCCCGCGGTCATCGTCGATGTCCAACGCCAGCCAGGCGCCAACATTATCGAAACCGCTGATCGCGTGAAAGCTGTTTTGCCGCGCCTGCGTGCTTCTATCCCACCGTCCGTGGACATCTCAATTCTCACAGACCGGACTCAAACAATCCGAGCTTCGGTTCGGGACGTTCAGTTTACTTTGATTCTCACCGTGACCCTGGTTGTGATGGTGATATTTGTGTTTTTGCGTAAACTGTGGGCCACAGTCATTCCCAGCGTCGCTTTACCTCTCGCGGTCATCGGCACATTCGGAGTCATGAAGTTAATCGGCTTCACCCTGGATAATCTTTCCTTGATGGCTTTGACGATCTCGACGGGATTTGTTGTCGATGATGCCATCGTCATGATCGAAAATATCGTGCGATTTATTGAAAACGGAGAAAAACCGTTCGAAGCTGCTCTCAAAGGCGCAAAACAAATCGGGTTCACGGTAATATCCCTTAGCTTTTCTCTGGTGGCGGTTTTCATCCCATTGGTTTTCATGACCGGAATTGTTGGCCGCTTGTTCCGTGAATTTGCCATCACCTTAAGTGTGGCGGTGATGGTCTCCGCTGTGGTGTCGCTCACACTCACTCCAATGATGTGCGCGCGCCTGCTCCAACCGGAAGACAACAGCAAAAAAAATCGATGGTTTCTGGCCACGGAACGTTTTTTCAAGTGGATGCTTGACAGTTATGAACGCGGGTTGCAATGGGTGCTTAGACATCAGGCGTTCACACTGATCATCGCCGCGATAACTTTGGTAGCCACTATCTGGCTCTATTTTCTCGTGCCCAAGGGATTGCTCCCGCAACAGGATACCGGATTAATTCTCGGCATTACCGATGCAGCCTCAACCATATCTTTCAAGGCCATGGCCCAGCAGCAACGGTTGGTATCGGACATTGTGTTAAACGATCCGGACGTAGCCAGCGTCGCTTCGTTTGTCGGCGCAGGCACCGTCAATCCCACGATGAATAGCGGCAGGCTGTACATCAATCTCAAGCCTCGGGACAAGCGGAAAGCCAACGCAGAACAGATTATTTCTCGACTTCGAGAAGCCACCCGGGAGCTCCAGGGAATTTCCTTGTCCATGCAGGCTGTTCAGGACGTGCAAATCGACAGCCGGGTCAGCCGCACTCAGTTTCAATACACCCTGCAGGATGCCGACGAAGCGGAGTTATCCGCTTGGTCAGCTAAATTGCTGGCAAAAATGCGAACCCTGCCGGAATTGACTGATGTGGCAAGTGACGAACAGCCGGGCGGACTGCAAGTCAGTGTGATCGTGGACCGCCAAAAGGCTTCGCGACTCAATATTCTGCCTCAGGCAATCGATGACACCCTCTACGATGCCTTCGGCCAGCGGCAGGTTTCAACCATCTTTACCCAGTTAAACCAATACCGGGTAGTACTCGAAGCAGTGCCTGATTTTCAATTGACACCCGCGGCGTTGAATAAAGTGTTTGTGAAATCGGCCACCGGCCAGGCAGTGCCGCTCAGTACATTGGCCTCGATAAAAATCGGGACCGCGCCTCTCACCATTGCCCATCAGGATCAATTCCCCGCAGTAACTCTCTCCTTCAATCTGCGCCCAGGCGCTTCACTGGGCCAGGCGGTGCAAGTTATCCAAACTGCGGAAAAAGAAATCGGGCTTCCTGAAACGGTCGCCACAACATTCTCGGGCAGCGCCGCTGAATTTCGCTCATCGCTCAAAAGCGAGCCGTTCCTGATTCTGGCGGCCATCATTGTGATCTATATCGTGCTGGGAGTTCTCTATGAAAGCTACATTCACCCCATAACGATTCTCTCGAGCCTCCCCTCGGCCGGCGTTGGCGCTCTGCTCGCGTTGCTGCTGACCCATCAGGATTTATCTCTCATTTCTTTGATCGGGATCATCCTCCTGATTGGGATCGTGGAAAAAAATGCGATTATGATGATTGATTTTGCTTTGGACGCCGAGCGCAATGAAGGGTTGCCGCCCGAAAAATCCATTTACCAGGCGTGCCTTTTACGTTTCCGTCCCATCATGATGACGACCATGGCCGCTTTGTTAGGCGCATTGCCGCTCGCATTGCAGCATGGCGAAGGCTCCGAACTGCGACGTCCGATGGGAATTGCCATTGTGGGAGGATTACTCCTTTCGCAGTTTATTACCCTTTATACCACGCCCGTGGTTTATCTCTACATGGATAGGGCAGGCCATTGGTTTAAACGATGGCGCGCAGCCGCCCATTTACCAGCCCCGGGAGTGGCCCAGGGTCAACCCGCCGCAGGAAATTTGATTTCATGAATGAGACCAATCATCAGAAGGGCTTGTACCGCGTCATGGTGCTCGGGACCTGCATTTCCTTCGGCGCCATGGCAGCACTCATTGTTTCCATGAAAGATTTTTTTGGAGGAAACGCTGCTTTCGAGTTTTCCTATAAAACCGGGGTGGCCTTTGTTGCAGGGTGCCTTATCGGCTGGGGATTTTGGAAAATCATACGGCAGTGGTTTTGGAAGGGAGACGGAAGCTAATCGAGTTTTTTTAGTTTGAATATTTCCTCGCCATTCATCCATCGCCCGGCAGGAACTTCCCTGCTCGCAACCGGCCTCTTCCTTGCTGGCATTGTCGCCTACGCCCTTCTGCCTGTGGCACCAATACCGCGCGTCGATTTTCCAATGATCACCGTGCAAGCGTCGCTGCCGGGAGCTGATCCTGCGACCATTGCCTCGACAGTGGCAGCTCCTCTCGAGCGACGGCTGGGCCAGATCTCTGGTGTCTCAGAAATGACTTCGGTGAGCACCCTCGGCGGCACCGCTATTACCATCCAATTCAGCCTGGATCGCACCGCCGACCGTGCTGCGAGGGATGTTCAGGCGGCCATTAACGCCGCCGCTGGCGACCTTCCATTTAATCTCCCTGCCCCGCCTACTTATCGCAAGGTCAACCCCGCCGATTCTCCGATCATGATCCTGGCGATGACCTCGGACACGATGACGCCAATGCAAATTTATGATTACGGCGATACCATCATCGGGCAACGCCTGAGTCAGGTCGAAGGGGTAAGCCAGGTATTCATAGCGGGAGCGGCGAAAGAAGCCATCCGGGTGCAGGCCAACCCGGCCGCCCTCGCCTCGGCCGGGCTGAGTCTGGAAGATGTCCGAGGCATGCTTTCCCAGGTAAATGTCGATCTCCCCAAGGGCAGTTTCGACGGAGAAACGACTTCCTTCTCGATCGCCAGCAATGACCAACTGTTGCAGGCCGAAGATTATCAAAATCTTATTCTGACCCAAAGAGTAAGTGGGCCAATCAAACTCAGTTCGATCAGCCGGGTATTCCCCAGTGTCGAGAACACTCGCCAGGCAGGATGGTCCGGCACTAACCAGGCGGTAGTCGTGATCGTTTTCAAAAAGGCCGAGGCGAACGTAATTCAAACGGTGGATCGCATTCGGGCTGAGTTGCCCCGGATTATTGAATGGTTGCCGCCCTCGATCAAGATCGCACCCGTGAGCGATCGGACGCAAACCATTCGAGCCTCAGTTCATGAAGTGCAATTTTCTCTCCTGCTAAGTATCGCGCTGGTGGTCATGGTCATCTTCGTCTTTCTGCGCCGATTCTGGCCAACATTCATTGCCAGTATCACGGTGCCTCTGGCCCTGGCTGCCACTTTCGGCGGGATGTACCTGTTCCATTATAGTCTCGATAACATTTCACTGATGGCCATTACCATCTCCGTGGGGTTCGTGGTCGATGACGCCATCGTGGTCATTGAAAATGTTTACCGTTATATCGAACACGGAGAGAGCGGAATCCAGGCAGCCCTCAAAGGCGCGCGGCAGATCGGGTTTACCATCGTTTCCATGACCACTTCGCTGGTGGCAGTTTTTATTCCTTTGCTATTCATGGGCGGATTGATTGGCCGGCTCTTTCACGAATTTGCGGTCACCCTGAGCATGGCGGTGCTGGTTTCTGGAGTCCTGTCACTGACACTAACTCCGATGATGTGTTCGAAATTTTTGCGGGCAGAATCGAGCTATGGACCCCCAGGCTGGTTTTATCGCATTTTTGAGCGCGCGTTCAATGCATCTCTTCACGGCTACGAAACGATTCTACGCTGGGTTTTGCGCCATCAAATTTTCATGCTTTTCGTGTCTTTGGCGGTCCTTGCAGGAACTGTTGCTCTCTATGCTGTGGTGCCGAAAGGCTTTTTCCCTCTTCAGGATACCGGGGTTCTCATGGGCACAACGGAGGCCGCCCAGGACATCTCTTTTCCAGCGATGGCCAAACTCCAGCGCGAAGTGCTGTCCATTGTAGCTGCCGATCCGGCCGTCGCCAGCGTCGCTTCCTTTATCGGTGGTAGTGGCTCGATCATCAACTCCGGGCGCATGTTCATCACGCTTAAACCCATTCGTGAACGGCGCATTCGAGCTGAACAGGTGATCGCGCGTTTGCGCCAGAAAACTGCCAGTCTGGGCGGAATTTCTCTCGTGCTGCAGGCCAGCCAGGATATTCGCGTGGGTGGACGTTTCAGCCGCGCGCAGTTCCAGTACGCGCTGCAATCGACGGATCTTAACCAGCTCAATTATTTTTCCACGTTGCTTCGAGATCAACTGCGGAAAAACAAGTCTTTGCGCGATGTGAACAGCGATCAACAAACCGGCGGTCTGCAAGCCAATGTGGTCATCGATCGCGATGCGGCGTCGCGTCTGGGAGTCTCGCCGGCAGCAATCGACAGCACACTTTACGACGCCTTCGGACAACGCCAGGTTTCAACTCTGTACCGACGGTACAACCAACACTACGTTATTCTGGAAGTGGAACCATCGTTTCAAACCGATCCTCGTGCATTGGAAAAAATCTATGTGAGAGCCAACACTGGGAAACTGGTTCCGCTTTCGTCTGTGGCAAAATTCCAACCTGGAAATGCCTACCTTTCCGTGAATCATCAAGGCCAGTTCCCGTCAGTTACTCTCTCATTCAACCTGGCTCCCGGTGCTTCGCTGGGCGCGGTAACCAAATCAGTTGAAAAGACGGTAGAGGATCTCCATTTGCCTGAAAACGTTCAGGGAAGCTTCCAGGGAACCGCGCAGATATTCAAAGCTTCGTTGCAAAGCACGTTCTTGCTCGGAATTGCAGCCGTAGTGGCTGTCTATGTGGTGCTGGGCATCTTATATGAAAGTTTGATTCACCCTTTGACAATTCTCTCGACATTGCCTTCGGCAGGGCTCGGCGCCCTGCTTGCACTCATTCTTTCCCATTCCGATCTTTCCCTCGTTTCATTCATCGGAATCATCCTTTTGATTGGGATCGTAAAAAAGAACGCCATTTTGATGATCGACTTTGCTTTAGAGGCGGAGCGCCTGGAAAATGCCACCCCTGAAGATGCCATCTACCGCGCTTGCTCAGTCCGTTTCCGCCCCATCATGATGACTACCATGGCGGCCATGTTCGGCGCCGTTCCGCTGGCGATTGGTATGGGGACCGGCTCGGAACTAAGACAGCCCCTCGGGATATCGATTGTTGGAGGGTTGATCGTTTCTCAAGCGCTCACCCTTTTCACCACTCCGGTGGTTTATCTTTTCTTCGAGCATGTCCGCCGCTGGTTTGCGGCTCGAAGAGGAAGGCCTTTCGAGCACGTTGCCCCTGGGCTGAATCCCTCGACTCCGACGGCCTGACTTGGCAAAAAAAAGCGCCGGAATGCGATGCCCTATGCTGTGCGAATCATGTCACCAACGAGAGGCAATGGTTCACCTCACCACTCTCATTTCTTTTCGGTGGGTGCAGCAAGCAGCCCAATTCACAAAGTAAAGCGACGACGAAGACGCTGCCTCCAGCGACGAGGAGGTTTACCAGGCCGCCGCGAGCATGTCGGAGCTGAGAGAGGCTATCTCGAGTCCGAGCGATGGCGTTTATTGTCCGGTTTGCCATATTGCGAACACTCAGCTCGCAAAACTACATGCGCCTTGCCCGAAGTGCGGGAGAGCGTTATTGAAGTTTGGTTGGGATTGATATGACGTGGTCTAACCCGGCTCCCTGCAGGCAACAGCGGCCGCCCCTTCTGTTTTCGGCGGTTGCGGGAAATTCGTTGCCCCTCGGCTTCGGTGCTGATGGCTCATGAGCGCACCACTCGCAGCAGAGTTACCTCCTGTTCCATCAGAGCTTTTATCTTTTGATGAGGTTTCGTTGCGATTCGTCAAAGCCGTACCAGGCGAGCCATCTCGCGGCTTCGTTCCGTATTACCATTTTCGCATCCTGGTTGCTGACGGCACGGATGTTGGTCACATCAATTTTCGCGTCGGAGATACTGAGCATGTTCGAATTTGCGCAGGTCACATCGGATTCGAGATTTTAGAGTCGTTTCGAGGTCATGGCTATGCTCTTAAAGCATGTCGTGCCATCGCCACGTTTGTCCGCTCGGTTTCAGGAGCCGTTACCATCACTTGCGACCCGGACAATTCCGCTTCGATACGAACCATCGAACGCTTGGGTGCAAGCTTTGTTGACGAGGTACCTGTTCCGTCGCATGATCCGCAATATCAGCGAGGGTCACGCAGCAAAAGACGTTACAAATGGACGCCATGAATGGCCAAATCGCTGTTATTGGTACGGGAACCGGCTCGGCGCCGCTCACCGCGAACGTTCGCCAAACCGCAAGCTTGCGCAGCCAGATTAAAACTGGACTTGGATTTTCCCGGCGCTGTTAGTTCCCTTACCATCCAGGTAAACTATGATTCGCTTCTCCTTCCTCGCGATTTTTCTTGGCCTTCTAACTGGGAGAGGCTCTGTTCCTCACCTGTTTCCCACCTACGAAAGCCTGGCTTCGGGTACCTGGCAGACCCGCTTATTCCCCGGTCAACGTGAGGTTGTTTTCTCGATGTACGGCACACCAGGGGATGTGGAGGGTTTGCGACAGTTGGTTGCTATCATGCGGGAACAAAAATTGGGCAACGGATTTGACCCCGGCCCGGCCGCAAAGGCAACTTCCAAGCCATTATTCGAATATCTTGCGACCGTTGGATGGCCGGTCATGGCCTACCCCGGATGCGCCGACATGCAGATCAAAGGAGGAGATTGTGTACTCGATGCTGCAGACGAGGCAGCGTTGACCACCCTCGAACGGGCGGGAGTTTTCTGCGCAGTTCAATTAGGCGAATGGGGCTATTACTTTCACAACCTTGCTCCCAGTGAACGGTGGTGGCGCGATGTCTACGGAAAAGATTTCGAATCTCACAAACATCTGATGAAGCCGCCCGGTTTGGCGGGTTACGATCAGAGTCCCACCAGCCGCCTCGAATGTTATCGAATCGTGCGGGATTATTTCCAAAGCCGCAGTGGCGACATGTTGAACCGAATCATCAGCGTGACGGGGCATTCGCATTATGAAGCTTACGCGGGGGAATGGGGCGCTCGCTGCATCGGATTGGAGCTCGGAGAGAATATTGCTTTCACCCAATCGAAATTGGCGTTTGCCAGGGGAGCGTCACGCCAATGGCAGCGGCCCTGGTCAGTACAAGTGAGTCCCTGGTTTGGAGGAGCGTGCACGACTAGCGGGCCATTGCGCCAGGAAGGCGGAGGCGCACGCGGGTTGGACGCAGGCCATTCTTTAAGCTTCTACGAGCGCATGTGGCTGCATAGCTGGTTTGCAGGAGCGGCCATGGTCACGCCGGAAAACAGCATGGCTATTTTCTTCGAACAACCAGCGCCTCCATGGACTTTGACTGCTCATGGACGGAAAGCTGTTGAGGTGTTCGGTTTTATGCGCGAACACGATCGAGGAATTCCGTGGACGCCGGTGGCAATCGTGCTCGATCATCTTGCCGGCTACAATGCCTACATGGATAAGCCTTGGGGAATCCTTCCACCCACCGAAGGCGATCGCGAAGTCCGGGACTTGTTCGACTATCAACTTTTCCCTGGCAGCGACCACATTCACATCAAGCCTGACCCGATCAATCCTGAAGCCAGCTATTTGCGAGCGACGCCGTTCGGTGAAAGCTTCGATGTTTTGCTGAGCACAGTCTCCCCTGAATTACTTTGTGCTTATCCAGTGATTCTGCTGGCGGGTGCCATCGAGTTTGATGACGCCTTTGTCAATACGTTGGCCCGAGCGCTTCACTGTGGCTGCAAGGTCTTGGTTGCTTCGCGTCACCGAGAAGCGCTTGGTTCACGATTCGATTGGCTGAAGACACAAGGAGCGATCGAGCTACTCGATGCGTGGATAAATCCAATAACACGGCGCCCAGCTGCTCTTTCGGAAGAGCGTCTTAAAAGTACGATCTCCAGTGTTCTTCCCATTGCGGTGAGCGGGGCTCCTGTGCTATACCAAATCAATCGAACCTCGCTAGGATGGGTGATCGAGCTTGTCAACAACCAGGGTGTGATCAAGAAACGCGATCAACCTGCGGTGATTGATCCAAAAGCAGTCATACACGTGGAACTAAAACCATCTTTTCAAAGCTCACTAGCCCGAGAATGGCGTTCAAAGCGGGCTCATCAAAATCCAAAGCGTATTCTCGTCGATGTTCCACCCGGGGAAACTGAGTTTGTGGAGTTTGTCACAAAATAATATTTCGGCTCGACGGGCAGAGCGGAGTGAGCCGGAAAAATTCCTACGATCTTTTTGGGTCCTGGCCGCTGCGAGCCGAGGGACGGCTCGCGCTCCGACGGACCGCGAACCGTCCCTCGGTTCGCAGCGGCGACATAACAAACGAGAGCACGAACTGATTGTAACAGTTGCCATCTAAGCTCTGGCAAGTTCGCGGCTACCTCACGTGTTAGACATAGCAACGCGCTGCGAGCCGAGGACGGCTCGCGGTCCAATTGATTGCACTTGCCCGGAGTGGCCCTGCCAACGAAACTCAAGCAACCACCAAACCTTTGTCATGAAGAAAGAAACGGGCCTAATACGTTCACTCCTCTTGCAAGCATTTATACTTGGGTGCCTTGCAGGATCAATTTTGCTAGAGGCCGCACAAGCTGCCAATAAACCTAATCTGATTTTTATCCTGGCAGATGACTATGGCCTCCCGGGAGTTGGCTGTTACGGCGGTAAATATAAGACGCCAAACATCGACGCGTTGGCAACAAGCGGCATCCGGTTCGATCATTGTTTCTCTGCTCCACTTTGCGCCCCGTCGCGAGCCATGTTGATTACCGGCCGATACCCTTTCCGCACCGGTGTGCTGGATAATAGTACCGGTCCTGTCATCACTCCACAAAGGGAATTCAGCATTGCCAAAGTGATCAAACAGGCGGGCTATGTCACAGCGGTTGCCGGAAAATGGCGTCAACTGAGTCATTTTGCGTCACGCGAAGATGGGCAGGCCTGGGGATTCGATGAGTTCATGATCTGGGGTGTCAGTTATGACCAGGACAAAGGCGAGCGCTATTGGGAACCCCGCTACAATCACAACGGCCAGTTCCTTAGCGATGTGAAAGAGAAATACGGGCCGGACCTGCTTCACGAATTCGCTATGGATTTCATCCGCCGTCACCGTGATGGTCCCTTCTTCCTCTATTATCCTATTCCCCTGGTCCATCGCCCAACGCTCCGTACCCCCGATAGCGCTCCTGATACAAAGGATGAAGCCACACTCTATGCGGACAACATCAACTATATGGACAAACTCCTGGGAAAGTTGATTGCTGAATTGGACAACTTGAAACTTCGCGAGAAGACTCTGGTGGTATTTGTCGGGGATAATGGCAGCGTGGAACAGGGAACCCTCCGGGGACGCATGGTCGATGGCGTCAAAGGCTCAATGCGCGAAGGTGGCAGCCGAGTCCCTTTGATTGTGAGCCAGCCGGGCACAACACCAGCCGGCAAAGTTTGCAATGATCTTATCGATTTCACGGACTTCTTCCCAACACTGGCGGAAGTGACCGGAGGTAAATTGCCGGCGGGTGTCAAACTCGATGGCCATAGTTTTGCAGCGCAAATCAAAGGACAAAGCGGCAACCCACGCGATTGGATTTACATTCAATTATTTGGACAACGCTATGTGCGTAATCATCATTGGAAACTTAATAACGATGGCCAGTTTTTTGATATGACCGATGCGCCTTTTCGCGAAATCTCTGTCTCGACAGAAAGTTCGGCACCTGACGCTCTAACCGCCCGTCGCAAGTTCGAAACTGTGCTGAACGATCTCCTCGCCCAGGACGAGCACAAAACGGATCCCTCCGCCGCAAAAAAGGCCAGGAAATAGGCGTAAGCATCTCCTGGCGCGGAAATGTTCACTATAAAAAAACGGAGGAGGCAGAAAAATTCGGGCAGAAATATGAATTTCCTTGTTATCGTTCCGTCTCCATTTTTCTGCCATACCAATCTTACTTTGCCGATACCAAAACCCTCTGAAGTTTCTCCGAAACAGCGACGGTTTTTCCATTGACCATCACCCGCAGGCCTTTGCCGCGCTTGTAACGTTTGCCATTGCTGTCGTACAGAATTGTCAGCAAACGTCCATGATACGGAATTTGATCCAGGCAAAAATAACTCCAAACACCGCTTGGCAGCAACGGATTGACTTCAATGGCATTATCAGCTCGCGGTCGTAAACCAATCAAACCGCTGATGACCAAATCGCAAAAGGTGGAGTGATTGTAATCCTTTCCGCGCTCCTCTCCGCCTTTCCCTTGATCCCACGTAGTGCCATTCTTCCATGTTTTCAGCCGGGTGCGGGAAAGCCAATCGCCAGTGGCTGGATTGAGGTTTTCATCTATCCATGGCACTACCCGGCCATCGTCCAGTTTCAAGTGATGCGACTTCGCGTAGATTTTCAGCAGAGCAAAATAATCCTGTCGTGTGATGGCGCTTTGCTCGTCACCATTTAAGAGATTGGCCAGAGCAGTGAGTGTTACCGCGGTCGAATAAGGCCAGCTCGGGCCATTCCATTGGCACTCATGACCCTGGTAAGAAATTGCAAATTGTTTATGGCGTTGTTCAGCGGTTGCAGGACCAAATGGAGCATAGAACCCTTTCGGATCCATAAGTTGTTTCCAAGCCGTGACTTTGTCCTTATCCGGCAAATTGAAGTACCAGGGAGTATAACCGTGAAGTTCACGGGCATCGGACAGCACAGCATCAGGCTTACGAGGAATTACTTTAAAAAACTGTGCGTCTGCATCCCAAAGCTTTGACTGAACGAGCTGTTTAAGATCTTCCGCTTTGGCGCGAAATCGATCCCCGAGTGGCTTGTCGCCAGTCAGCTCGGCGATGTGCGCGATAGCCAGCGCATCTCCATACATATAACTATTGATCGTAGCCCGGTACCCCTGGGCATTTGATTGCAAAGCGCCGCTAATCGATACCTCCATCCCGTCATTTCCGTCTACCTGCCAATAAAGGCCGTTAGGATCGCGATGACTTTTGTCCCACGCTTCATAGTTCTTGATGAGATCCGGCAGCAACTCTTTTGGAAGTCCGCGGTCGCCTGTTACAAGGTAGCGCGACCAGATTGCATCTGCCGCCCAAAAGCTATAGGTCCGCGGATTGCCGCCCCCACGAAACCAAAACTCGGAGTAATCATCCAGGTAAACCGGATCACGCAACCAACGGCCTTCGTAAAGATGATGCCCCGCAGCGCAACAGATGGAATTAAATTTCCCAGCCCAGGGAACAGGAGGCAGGAATTCAGTAATGATATATCCTTCGGGGGTCTGCTTGATTTGTTTGCGATAGGTCCACCAGCGAAAATAATAAATCTCCTCCAAATCTTTATCGGGACAATCCAGCAAAGGGATGTTCCGCTTCAAAAAGTCCCACGATGCTTCGTTTGAAATGTATTGCGGATAGAGTTCGCGATCATTTCGATTGAATGAATCAATGTAATGTTTGAAAGCATTGGGCTTTAAGATCGCGGCTGCAGTCTGTTCGCCGGGCGATAATTGGGGTTTTCTGGGGAATCCCAAATCCTCGCCTTTGTGCAGGACCACTCCGATTTGTTCCAGCCCGCCATGCCGCCCGTTGTACCAAAGCAACCACTTTTTCCCGTCGAAGATCGCATAAGGTTTGTAGCAGGCATTATGATCCCATTGGTTTTTCCCTGGACGAATGATGGGATTTTCCGGGTGTCGCTGCCAATCCGTGATTCCGTCTTTCGATCGAGCGACACCAATCTGCGCATGGTTAATATCTCGGAATCCGATGTAAAACATGATGTACCAACCATCCTGGTGGATGACCTGGCAACCGGTCACACGGTCCTGTTCCCACGGAAACTTTTTTTCGGGTCGAAAGATCGGATTCTGAGGGTGCTTGCTCCAATGAAGGCCGTCGGAACTGGTAGCATAACCAATGGCGTCAGGTTCATGCTGCCCGCCGCCTGAATACCACATTTTGTATTCTTTACTTTTGTCATCCCAAAGAACGTGTGGACACATTAAGGCGCCTTTTTCCCAGGCGAGTTCAGCCGACAGAACGGGTTGGGAACTCTGCCGCAACCAATCGATCCCATTTGAACTGGTGGCATAGCCGATCCAGGAACGGCCCTTTGCCTGGCCGGTGTACCACATGTGATAGCCATCTTCCCGCTTGAGAACCACTGGGCGATTGATGTCATCTTCCCATCCATTTTCCTCTTTCGGTGGCAGAACGGTTTTCGGCGGCTCACTCCAATGGATACCATCCTGGCTTTCGACAAGGGCAACACTCTTCTTTGGACGCCATGAAAGCCACATGCGATAAGTATCGCGTTCCTTCAACACGGAGATGTCAAAGCAGGTGCCGTTTTTCCCGCCCATGACAGGATTACCCTCGAATTTGTTCCACCCGGCCCTGGTATCCATTATGGAATCGATTGGAGCGGAGGGAACCTGTGCCGCACCTCCCTGGCTCGTCGTGATCCAGATTGCTAATCCACAGAGCAGGTGAGCCATCGCTTTGTTATGCATGCGACAATATTATTCCGGGTTTGAAAAAAATGCAGCACCCTTCGACGTTCGCTTTCGTTTGAATCACTGCCTGGACCAAATTGCCGATCGTGATTGACAATTGCTCTCAGGCATACGTCCTTGTCGCTCATGAAAGCCTGGCTGATGGATGATTACACTGGTATTGAGAAGCTTCGTTTGGCTGAGGCGCCGGACCCCGTTGCACAGGCCGGTGAAGCGATTCTTCAAGTTACATACGCCGCGCTAAACCCTGCGGATCGATACCTTGCCGAGCGACAATATCCTGCAAAACCTGCCTTGCCCCACATCCTGGGTCGGGATGGCATGGGCAAGATCCTGCAAGTCGGGCCTGGTGTGACCGAGCCTGCGGGAGAAAAACGGATTCTCTTGCGTGGTGAAGTTGGGATAAACCGCCCCGGAACCTTTGCCCAGCGCGCCGCTGTTCCCGCAGATAATTTAGTGGAGATTCCAAAAGGCTGGAGTGATCAGGAAGCGGCGGGAGCAGCGCTCGTATATCTGACGGCTTATCAGGCATTAACGATGTGGGGATCATTACCGGAAAACGCCGTTATCCTGGTGACCGGAGCATCAGGCGGGGTGGGCGTAGCCACGGTGCAATTGTCGCATGCCCTCGGCTATACGGTGATCTGCCTTTCGAGAAGTGCGGAGAAAAGCAAACGACTTCAACAAATTGGCGCCCATGTCACGCTAAACCCGGAGGATAAAGAGTGGCGTCAGGCTTTGAAGAAAGCGCTGGCACCAAGGCGAGTGGACCTGGCTGTAGATAACATCGGTGGCAAGCTCTTGTCAGAAGTTATCGAGACTCTGGGTGAGCTTGGAAAAGTTAGCCTCGTAGGACGGCTTGCCGGGCCAGTGCCTGAGTTCAACACTGCGGCGCTGTTTTTTCGAAGGTTGCGCCTGGGTGGAGTGACGGCTGGAGCCTACACCGCGTCCGAAGCTCGCAGCACCTGGTATAAGATTTTGGAATTGCTTGCTCGTACTGGTGCTCGGCCGCTTGTGGATAGTGTTTTTGCCTTTAACCAATTACCAAAAGCCTTCGAAAGGCTGGCTCAAGGGCCAATGGGCAAGGTGTTGCTCGAAACCCCGGCCTAACTTATGACCCCATTCCGAGCAGCTTCAGCAATAAGCCTCACTCGAGCGGCTTCCATCTCCGATTTTATCTGCGTAATTTGGGCGCGGATCAGTGTCCTGCTTTCTTCTTTGGTCACCGCCAGCTCCTGGGTAAGCCGTTCGATCCGCTGTTCATACATTTGATTTTGTTGCTGGATCTGGAGCTCAATTCGGCCTAAACGGTCATCGACAGCCAACGCTTTGAGCGTCGCCAGGTGCTGTGTCTCCAGTAAGTTCGCCCGATCATCGATGAGTCTTCGAAATAGTTTTTGCTTTAACCATTCCCGCATGTAGGACATCAGTCCGGCCCGTATCACGTCATTGGCCTGTTGTGCTTTGTGCTCGGCAGCTAGTGCTCTCTGTTGCCATACCTGTAATTGTTGAATGACAGGTTGGGATATCGCAGGAATCGATTCCTCCGCTGTCGAACCAGTTATCGAGGGTGAAATGACTAATACGGAGTCTGAATTGGCCAACTTGCCAGCCTCCAAACTGAGGGGAAAATTCGAGTGTACGTCGCGGCGCGGAGTATTTCCACGCTTGGCCAGGAACCAGAGCAGGACACCGAGAGAGCCAATCGCCACGGGAGTTAGCGCCATCCAAACAATCTGGGTATGGGCATTTTGTTCAGGAGGAGAATCAATCGAAACTGGCTCAGCTTTGCCGTCGGAATCCACAATGTTGCTGAGGTGACTGGAAGAAGCTTTGTCCACAGCCTGCGTCGCTTCTGAAACGCTTGTCGGTGGTGTAACAACCGCTGGCTCCACGAGTTCCAAATCCAAATCACAGGTTTGTGGAGAATGACTCAAAATCAACGCTGGCAAGGATTCTGCATTAGCGGTCAAATGTGAACTAAATCTGTCCTCGTTCTGTAAGCGATTTGCTGCCAAGGACGTTCCTACCAACGTGTGAACAAGCTGTTCCCTTTCCGCCACCTTCGACGATGACTTCTCTTTTTGAGGGCTTCCAATCCACCCGGCAGCGACCACAGCGCTTTCAGGACGATTGGTCACCCACTTTCTAATGGATTCGATCTGCTGAGCCCACTTTTTCTGCACTTTCCCCGAATTCGAATCATCCAATGCAACGGAGAAAAGGCCTACGCGATGGTCTGCCGTCTGAATAGCCGCGAAAGCGAGGCCTCCTGACAACTGGTTGTCATTTTGGGTGGCCCACGCTTCTGACCACGAAAAATAACCTTTTCGTTTGGAAAGAATTGCTACCTGACGGTTTTCTTTGCCTGTCCCAATCGTTTCCGGGAATGCCGAGCATATCAGAACCTCGTAAACCGCAGGCTTCAGTGCCTGGGCCAATTGTGAGCACATTCGCCAATCGCGGACTTGTTGCAATAAAATAACGTCGGGATCCAATTGTTTCAGGGCTGTCGCCGCAGCTTCAATGCTGTTGGTGAGTATGCCGTTCGAGGGCAACGTATTAGCTCCCTGCAAATTCCAAGTTGTAACTCGAAGTGTTTCCGCAGAAGTCGAAGCAATTAAAAGAAAGAGCGAACAGAAGGAGAGTGAAATTGGGTTTCTGACTACCAGCATGATTCGAAGATCAGTAATTGTCATCCAAGTTTAATCGACGGTAATGGCAATCAGAAAAGGCGCGGCCTTATCCATGCTTGAGTTGAAGGTTATACTTTCGATTTCGACATCAGGAACAATGTTGGTCCACGTCGTCTTGAATAGGCGTATGGACCGACCAGCGCGCTTGCTGACGGCATTTTCTCCTGTCCAAACACTCGTTAAATCGTCAGGGGAAGCAGGTTCACCTGGAAGAAAATGCCAGTTTCGCATGTGCTTGCCATAAATAATGGGTATTTCGAGCCGGGTCTGATTATCTGCAAAATGGACGAAATAGGAGCCGATCTGCTTGCCTTCATCGGCCACCGTTCCCCAGCCAGCAGAGTGCAAAAAGTGAATGCGCCGGCATTTCTGTTGCACTTTGATGTCTTTGACTTGCTGCGGAAATTTTTCTGCTGAGGGTGTTTTGCTGGAAAGCTGAACGATGCCTCGCACATCAAATTCTACTCCGCCGAAGGTGTGTAACCCCGGTGAAAGGGCGCCGAGGTCGTTTCCCGTGCTGCCATGCCACGAGTCCGGCAGTAAGGCATTGTAAAAGCTCGACAAATCGAGCAGTTGTTTTCCCGCATTCGCATCACGTGCAGGAGGCTCGACCTTGATAACCTCCTTTACCGCTCGGTTCGGCAGCGGCTCATCACTGGTTACCCGCGAAGCAGATAATTCGCCCCGGCTTACGCGATTCGTAAAATTCAGTTCCCACGAAGTCCCGCTTTCGTAAATCTTCCCGTCTTGCCCCAGATTCAGGACCGGTTTGTGGTGCCGGCAGCGCACCAAAGGCACCTCGAGGCCCAATACCTGTGTCTGGCGACGTTTCCAGTCGCGACGGGTCTTAGTCGGTGCTTTTGGAGCCATATTTCCCAGCGGGACAGGGCAGAACTCAAAAAGATAGGACGCAGCAATTTTCGGATCGGCCAAAGGCGGGCCTTCGATCCTCCCTGTCCGTCTGCAAACCGGGCAGGTCAATACATTCACGTCGGCCAAATAATCCGGTACTAAGTCCGAAAGCCAATTAGGCAGATCTTTGCGATCCTTTTCATAAGCTTTAATGGCCTCGAAGATCTTTTGAAGGTTAGCCCTGCAGAGATCCGAATCTGAGGGGGCATTGGTCTCCTGAACTGCAACCGACTCCTGTGCGAAAGCGACCCGGGGCAGCCCGGCCGACAAAAATGCGGCACCCATGACTCCCATGAGCCATCGCGAATTCCAACTCTTCACAACTGGATGAGCTTTGCAATCATATTCGAATAAGCAATGTATCTGAACTTCGGTTGCTATTCATGTCAAGCTCTCTCTGCGAAACAGTGATTTATTTTTGTTTCTTTCGAACTCACTGTCCACCAACCGCGCGGACTGAAGTCGGGGCGCTGACATGAAAGCTCCAGGCACCAAGATCCAAGCTCCAGGGAAACATCAAGCTCCAATGCTCAGAAGGCTTGCGTACAAAGAACCTGGTTTGGAATTTGGGCTTCCCCGGATCTTGTTGCTTGGAGTTTCATAAGCACTGCCGCTTTGACGCATCTACCAGAAGGCAGGCGAGACGTCTGCCTACTTTCGATGCAGGGAGCGATTGCTGAAAATGTATTTTCCAACTCTTCGTGCTTCTTTCGCATCTCACAGGCCCATAGACTCCGGGCGCGTGTCACAAATGCTGAAATCTTCGGGTGCCATGGCTGGTGCTACCATGACCAGCCGCTTGTTAGGAGTGGCCCGCGAGATCGCTTATGCATCCTTCATGGGAAATCATTGGGTGGCCAGCGCGTTCCAACTCGCTTTTGCAGTCCCCAACCTTTTCCGTCGTTTGCTCGGTGAAGGGGCGCTCACCGCCGCATTCATACCGATTTTCAAGCAAAAGGAAGTAAAGGAGGGAGAAAAGGAAATGTGGCGTTCGGCAAATGCCGTCATTTCAGGCCTGGTCACAGCGACGGCCGTCATCACGATCGTGGCTGTGCTGGGGATTTCGGTCGCGTTGGCGGTCTGGCCTTTTCCTCAAGAGACAAAATTGATGCTGCTTCTGTTACGCATCATGTTTCCCTACATGCCTTTAGTTTGTTTAGCGGCGGTGTTGATCGGAATGGCCAATGCTCGGGGCCATTTCTTTGTCCCGGCGCTAGGCGCGGCTTTGCTGAATGTGGTGATGATCCTTAGCGTATTATTCCTGGCACCCCGTATGGGGGCAACTCTGCCCGATCAAATTCGCGGCCTGGCGATTGGTGTGGTGCTGGCGGGCCTTGCTCAGGCTTTCTTTCAACTACCCAGCTTGCAACGCGAAGGTTATGGGTATCAATGGGTGTCACCCTGGCGTGATCCAACCGTTCGCCAGGTTTTCCGTAAAATGCTTCCAGGCTCCATCGGGGTTGCAGCCTTCCAGATTAATGTGCTGGTGATTTCCTTCGCATCATTCTGGTTCGAGAATACCATCGTCGCTACTTTCAATTATTCAGTGCGGTTGATGGAATTTCCCCAGGGTTTATTCGGGATCTCTCTCGCGACTTATCTATTGCCAACTCTTTCAGGATTGGCTGCTGAAAAGAAGATTGGTGAATTTCGCCAGACGCTCAGCCAGGGGTTGACCTATCTCTCATTTACCAACTTGCTGGCAGCGGCGATGGCCCTGGCACTTTCGGAACCGATTGTCCGTTTAATTTTCGAGCGGGGAAAATTTGGTCCGGACGCCACGCATCGCGTCGCCATTGCTCTTGCCTGCCTGGCGCCAGGGTTGCTCATGTTCTCGATGAACAACATCCTCGCCCGGGCATTTTTTGCGCTCAATGATATTAAGACCCCCATGAAGATCAGCATCCTTTGCCTGGGTTTAAATCTTATCTTTGCGCTCTGGCTTGTGCAACCTTATCGCGAAGCTGGATTGGCGGTGGCAAATACCTTGAGCGCTACTTTCAACACATTGCTCCTTCTCTACGCTCTCCGCCGCAAACTCTCCCGGGTCGGCATGACACAAATCGTGAAGACATTGTTGGTCTTGCTCCCCTCCGCATTGGCAGCAGGACTGGTGGCGGCAGGACTTGCCTGGCTTTGGGACAAACAACTTGGGCACAAATCTTTTCCTGTGAAACTGGGTGCGGTCTTCATTCCAGGCTCCGCCGGCGTCCTGGTTTATTGGGTGCTTTCAACCTTCGGGGGGGTGACCGCAGCCAAAGAGATCACCACTCTTCTCTTGCGGATCAAGGACCGCTTGCGACCGACTTGAGCTGCAGCGGGCTGATTCTTTGGAGTGCGGGAAACATGTTTCCGCTTTGGCTTCACCGTGCCTAAAACTCTAAAGGAACCTTTTGTTCAAAGTTGAATTTTCCCATTGTGCAGCGTGAAGCCAAAGCGGCGTCGGTGCCGCCGCACTCCATAAATCGCATTCGTCGCTTCACCCTTGACAAAATGACTTTGCAATACAAAGTATAGCTTATGGATCCGAACTGGGCGGCCGAGCATCTCCAAGTCATTCGCACTTTGATGGAACGCTCAGGGGTTTATCGCCGCGCTCTTGCGCCGATCATGATCTTCAACGGCGTGCTTGGAATTGCCGCAGGTTTTTTAGGGTGGTCGCTGAAAATAAGTTCAGTCCAGGGTTTTATTGGTTTTTGGGCTGGGACAGCCATGATTGGCCTGGCGGGTTCCTTTCTATTGGTCCGGCGCCAGGCGCTTAAAGATTCCGAACCATTCTGGTCTCCTCCGACCCGTCGGGTAGCGCAAGGTTTGCTGCCGCCACTATTCATTGGATTCATCGCGGGATTGCTGGCGCTGCTGTGCCCTGGATGGGACTTCCTGCCCGCGTGGGCTTTGCCTGCTTTTTGGATGCTGCTTTACGGCTGTGCCTTGAACGCCGCCGGCTTTTTCATGCCTCGCGGTATTAAGCTTTTGGGCTGGATTTTCGCTCTTTGCGGTTGCGCTTTCATGGCCGCGCGGTGTTTTACTGGCGGACCTCTCTGGCTGCAGGCAGGACATTGTTCGATGGGTGTGGTGTTTGGTGGGCTCCACCTGGCATATGGGATCTATCTGTATTTCACCGAGAAACGCAGGAATGAAACGTGAACCCCGAACCATTCCTCCAGCTCGATCGGGTTATCCACGAGAAAGGGCGGCTGGCAATCATGTCCATGCTGGCAGCCTCGCCGGAGCTTTCGTTTACCGAGCTACGGGATACCCTCAACATGACTGACGGCAATCTCACAACTCACATCCGTACTCTTCAGGAAACCGGTTACGTATCGGTCACCAAATCCTTCCGCGACAATCGTCCGCTGACCACCTGCGCCTTGACAAGCGCAGGCAAGAAAGCTTTCACCAATTACATCAACCTGCTGGAGAGCATTATCCAGCAAACCAAAAATAAGTAATTCCTGTTTTGAACAATTCAACATCACTATGGTCTTTTACTTTGTGACACAAAGCTTATGAAAATCTTACGGGCAGAACATTTAGGAATGTGCTTCGGTGTTCGCGATGCCATTGCTCTCGCACTGAAACAGGCGCAAGCGGAACCCCTGACCATTCTGGGTGAGCTCGTGCACAACGACGCTGTCCTGGCTGAACTTAGCGCCAGCGGTATCAGAATCGCCGAAAATGTTAACTCGGTAGAAACCAGCTCGGTAATGATTACTGCGCACGGTGCATCAGAAAAGGCCCTATGGCGCGTTCGAAACAAAGGCCTAAACGTCACGGAGGCCACTTGCCCCCTGGTCCACGTGGCGCATCGGGCAGTCACCAAGCTCGTGCGGGAAGGCTTTCACCCTGTCATTATTGGCAAAAGGGATCATGTGGAGGTTCGCGGGTTAACGGAAGATTTGGATGATTTTGATGTGGTGCTCTCGGAAGAGGACGTGTTCGAGCTCAAAGAATGTTCACGATATGGAATTGCTGCGCAAACGACGCAACCGATCGAACGGGTGCGCAAGCTTGTTGCTTTGATTCAGACACGATTTCCAGCGGCCGAAGTCCGTTTTATCGACACGGTATGCCAGCCGACCAAGCAGAGGCAGCAGGCAGCTGTGGACCTGGCCCAGCAATGCGATGTGGTGATCGTCATCGGCGGCGTGCGCAGCAATAACACCCATGAATTGGTCAAAACCTGCAGCCATTTCTGCGCAAGGATTCATCATGTTCAATCGTCCCAGGATCTTGTGCGCGATTGGTTCAGACCGACGGACATCGTCGGAATCACAGCCGGCACCTCGACCCCTGACTCCATCATCGACCAGGTAGAACAAAGGTTACGCGAGCTTGAGAAAATCCACCCTCGCCCAGCGGAAAACTTTCACACACCGCTACCCGCCTCGCGAAGCGTATGGAGTGCGCCGTATCCCGGCGCTTTCCCTTCAGATCGAGAAGGGAATATCGCGCACTGACGAACTCAAACCGACGTGAGTTTCGCTTAAATTCAGAAGCTATGAGAACCAAACCAAAAGCTTGCTCCAGATGGATGGTCGTTGCCGTTTTCGCGATCGCCATGGCCTGGGTGGAATCAGCGGTCGTTTATTACCTGCGCACAATGTTCGATCGGATCGAACCGTACCAGGCGCATCCCCTTCCTTTGCTTGGTGGATTGGGCACGGCTGAATTGGTCCGCGAGGCAGCGACGCTCATTATGCTTTTGACCGTTGGCATATTGGCAGGTCGCACTTGGCGTAGTCGTCTGGGTTATGCGGCGATCGCTTTCGGAGTGTGGGACATTTTCTATTACATCTTCCTCAAGGTGCTGTGCGGCTGGCCGCATTCATTATGGGATTGGGACATTCTCTTTTTGTTGCCGCTGCCGTGGTGGGGCCCAGTTCTCGCTCCTGTTTCCATAGCTATTTTGATGATTCTTTGGGGAACCTTGGTCAGCACCTGGCCCATCGTCGAAAGCAATTCATCGCAATGGAAGCCATGGGGTCTGAATTTCATCGGTGTGGTTTTGGCGCTTTATGTTTTCATGGCTGATTCGATGCGAGTTGCAGGAGATGGCGTGACGGCATTACGCAATGTGTTGCCCGGTTCATTCAATTGGCTTCTGTTCTGCACTGCGCTTGTTTTGATGGCCACTCCTATTATTCAGGTGTTTATTCAGCTACGCAACCGGGAGTGCCGCCCATTCTATTACCAAGGATGGATGCATCCCTTCCAACGGAACAAAGAGAATAGAGAGAAGTCCGGCTGGAGCGAACCACTCAGTTTCCAGCCAAAAGTTAGCCATAAAAAAGAACACTGGATTGCAGCCAGAGACTCTCGAGAACAAGAACCTTAACCAGTAACCGTACTAAAAAATAAACCCTGTTACAACCAAGGCACCTCATGCAACAGTGGCTGAACTACTTTGAGCACAACCGCCGGCATCGCGACGATATTGCCTGGGAAAGCGCGATCCAGATCCCACAAAACTTAATTGCACCACTGATCAGTTCGCTTCAGAAATTTCAGGTCGGAGAAAGTGGAGAGGGAAGACACTTGCGCAAACAGGCAGCCACGACTCACGATGCTACGTATCAGGCTGCGATTGCTCTCTTTATCAAGGAGGAGCAGGAACATGCGCGCTTGATGGCGTGTGTTTTGCAGAAACTCAATGCGCCGCTACTCACACGACATTGGAGTGACGGATGCTTTATCCTGTTACGACGATTATTCGGGTTGCATCATGAACTGCTGGTCTTGTTGATCCCGGAGATCATCGCCAAACGTTATTTCCGCGCGCTACAGGACGCGTTTACCGATCCGATCCTGCGAGCGGTATTTTCCCAAATCCTACGCGACGAGGGAGGTCATTTGGGATTTCACGTAGACTTTCTTCAGCGTGCGTTGGCTCCTCTCTCATTACCCGCTCGGGCCACCTTACGCCTCCTTTGGCGATGGGCGTTTCGTGCCGCGTGCCTCGTTATGATTCTCGATCATCGGGCCATCCTGCGGGGCACAGGTGTATCCTTGCCTACCTTCTGGTGGGACTGCGGCCTAATCTTTGACGAAGTGGCGGCGGGTATTTTCAGTTGCGCGCCTACACCTGCGATTTGCAAAGTCGATCTCGATTGGAAGTCGGGGAGTATCCAATATCCATGAATCCAGCGAACTCCAATAATGGTCTTTTTCCAACGTTAGGAATCGACCTCTTCCTCCGGTCGGAGAACAAGGTGTTAGGGGAATGGCTGAGCCGCCGTCCCGGGATCATCGCCTGGTTCAGCGTTGCAGCGATCGCTATTGGAGCCGGATTTTATGGGTTTGCGATCGGTTCGTGGCGCAACGGCTGGCAGGCGCTTTTCACCGGGATAAAACTTCCGTTGGTGATTTTGCTGACGACTCTAGGTAACGGATTGCTGAATGGAATGTTGGCCCCTCTGCTTGGGTTGAACATTCCATTACGCCAAACCTTTGTGCTGGTGGTGCTAAGCTTCGCGGTCACCTCCCTTGTCCTCGCAGGTTTGAGTCCCATTGCCTGGTTCGTTGTTTGGAACACTCCTCCGTTGGGAACAAAAACCAGCTTGTCTTCTCCAGAATATGCACTGTTGCAATTGACTCTCGCGAGCTTCACCGCCTTAGCCGGTATTGTCGGAAACGTCAAAGTTTACCCTTTATTGAAGAAGGGGACCTCAACGGGCGCAGTGGCCCTGCGCGTTTTGCTTGCTTGGCTAGCGACGAATCTGTTTCTCGGCAGCCAAATCGCCTGGGTGCTTCGTCCATTTATTTGGGACCCTGCAGGGCCTGTTGAATTCATTGGCCGCCAGTATTTTCGCGGTAGTTTTTACGAAACCCTTTTCGAGGCGGGCAGGCGACTCCTTGCGCCATGAAATCTTGATGCCGAATCGCAACAAGAATAAAAATTATGAACCGCTTCCAGAATTATGACAGGGATGAAGAATTCGCGGTTTGGCGAAGTGACCATTTTGCTTCGAGGCGAAGCAGCGCCGATCAGTACCTGGACAGAGGGTTGGAACACAGGCCGATTGGCAGCTTGCTTGACTGTAATCATCACTGGCGCGGGGTTGTACGGAGCGGCCATGGGCTACTGGCGAGCGCCCCAGCAGGGCCTTTACGTAGCGATCAAGTTTCCGCTCATCATTCTCCTGACCACGTTCGGAAATGCTCTGCTCAATGCGATGCTCGCTCCGCTGCTTGGACTGAATATCAGCCTGCGGCAATCGTTTCTGGCAGTGCTCTTCAGTTTCACCATCGCTTCGGCGATTCTCGGCTCGTTCAGTCCTTTAGTGGCGTTCCTTGTCTGGAATGCGCCGCCTTTGTCCAGCTCGGTAGATCTTTCGGGTGGAACCTACAGTTTTATTCAGCTAACGCACGTCGTCGTAATTGCTTTCGCAGGGGTAACCGCCAATTTGCGCCTGGCCCAATTATTGAGGCATCTCAGCGGAAATACCGCAGTTGCGCGGCGAGTAATGTTGGCCTGGCTGGCGGGCAATTTGTTTTTCGGAAGCCAGCTTACCTGGATTTTGCGCCCATTCATCGGCGCTCCAGGTCTGCCGGTCGAATTCGTTCGCGCAACCGCTTTCAAAGGCAACTTCTACGAAACCGTTTTCCATTCTTTGACGCGACTGCTGAACCTGAATTGAAATTAGTGATAACTGTTGAATAATATGAACGAAAGCACTCCAATTCCACCTGCCATCCCTCCCCATATTCCCGCTTCGGCACTCGCGCTGCCTCCGGCCATGCTGCCCTTAGGCGAAAACCCGGACGACCGCGAACAGATCCCTAATGCGTTCAGCGCCATCGAATCCATTCTTCGCAAACCTCGCCGTGTGATGTACCGTTTGCGCCAACCGGGTTCGGGCGGGCTTATTTTTTCGATGGTGGCCGTGGCAATCTGTTGCAGCCTGATTTATGGGGTGGTCGTGGGCACCTTTTCCATGGGCGACCAGCTTTGGGAGGCCCCTGTGAAAATTGCTGGCGGCTTATTGTTCACTTCCCTCCTTTGTCTGCCGAGCCTGTACATTTTTACCTGCCTGAGCGGCTCACAAGCTCGATTAACAGAGATCTGTGGACTAGTGGCGGGATTGCTAATGCTGATGACCATCCTCCTCATTGGGTTTGCCCCCGTGGCCTGGCTCTTCTCCCAGTCCACTGAATCGTTGGTTTGGATGGGAATCCTTCACCTGGTGTTTTGGTTTATTGCAACCTTTTTTGGATTACGTTTTCTCGAAGCAGGATTTTCCCATTCGAAAGCGCGCTCAAACGCAGGGTTGAACGTCTGGATCATTATTTTCATCCTCGTGGCGGTGCAGATGACTACCGCTTTGCGGCCAATTGTTGGAAAAGCGCCCACTTTCATGCCCAAGGAAAAGAAGTTTTTCCTTACCCATTGGGGAGAGAATCTAGGTGAAACGCCCAAACCAAGGCACGATTAAGACCTGATCAGGAGGCGATATGAGAATGATCAAGCTGGCCTTCCAACGGGAAACAGCCGCGCCTGTGATGGCGTTGACGTTTGCCACCGCCGTTTGCCTGACGCTGGTTTCGACGCGTATTCTGTGGACCCGCAACCTGCATTATGCATTCCTGATTTGGAATCTATTCCTCGCCTGGTTGCCATTGATATTCTCATTGGTGGCTTCTGATTATTATCGAAAGCGTTCAGGCCGAAGTTGGCATTTCATTTTTATCTCCGCGTGCTGGCTTCTGTTTTTTCCAAATGCTCCCTATATCTTTACCGACGTCATTCACCTGACGCGCGGCTATCGCGCGCATTTTTGGGTGGATCTTGTTTTGATTCTCTCCTGTGCGCTGACTGGCTTGGTTTTGGGTTTCTTGTCGCTCTTCCTCATGCAAAATGTCATCTCAAGGATTATGGGACGCCTGATGAGCTGGTTTTTCATAGCGGTTGTAGCCGGCCTCAGCGGCATTGGAATTTATGTCGGACGGTTTTTGCGTTTGAACAGTTGGGATGTGCTGTTTAAGCCGTGGGCAATCCCTGGAGGCTTACGCCACGTAGTGGCGGATCCGTCCGCACATTTCGGCTCATTGGCATTATGCGCGTTATTCGGCATTTTCTTGTTCATTGCCTACTTGATGCTCTATGCACTGACACATCTGCGTATTGACCAGCAGTTAGGCCAGTTTGAACGGGCAATCGAATTTAACGCAGCCAAAAGCAACATTAACAATGCCCTTACAAAACGAGTCTAATGTTCTTGCGCGCATTCATGACATTAGCTAGAGCCTGTTGCAAAGGTCATCTCATGCCGCGAATGACGAATTTCCACCGAATGACAATTCTGTCTGATTCGTCATTCGGATTTCTTTCGTCATTTTGACATTCGTCATTCGTCATTTTGCGGACATCCCACTTTTGCAACAGGCTCTACAGGTAGGTTATGGACAAGCCCAAACCGTATTTTAAGAACATCTTAACAAGCAAAGACGAAGCACAGCGTGGGAGTTCCACGCACTCCAAAGCTTCGCCAGTTTAGGAGCTGACCCGGGGCTGACCCTACGTCACGAACTGTTTTTGATAGCAGTTCATCTTTTCCATGCTTGTCCCCCACGAACTATTTGAGCACTATCACTTGCGAATAAACCCAACAGCTATACTGCCTCAATAAGGATGGAATTTGTAACATGAAAACCCAAATCCTGAACCAATTGATCCGCACGGCAATGGTTACCATCGCTTTGTTCATCTCAGCGCAGCTTGAATCGCTGCGGGCCGTCACAATCGTGGTGACAAATACAAGTGACAGCGGCGCCGGTTCATTGCGCCAGGCCATCCTGTCGGCAAACCTCAGTGTCAACGTTCCGGACACGATTACTTTCAGCATTGCCGGAGCGGGACCGCATGTGATCAGTCCCCTCACCCCACTGCCGAGTGTCACCGCCCCGGTGTTCATTGATGGCTACTCCCAAACTGGTGCCAGCGCCAACTCGCTTGCCGGTGGCGATAACGCAGTGCTGAAGATCGTCGTGCTCGAGAGCTTGGTAATTGACACAACTAACAGCACGGTGCGCGGATTAGTTATCCGGCAGATTCAAGTGGGCTCTGCACCAGGGCCTAAGGGCGGCAATGTCGTCGAAGGTTGTTTTATTGGACTGGACGCTTCCGGCACCAACTCGCTCGCGTCACCTGGCTTTGGAGTATTCGTACAAACTCCCGGTAACCGCATCGGTGGAACAACGCCGGCAGCGCGCAACGTCATCTCCGGCAAGGGCGCCACGGGCATCGAAATCTTCGAAGCCTTCGCCACGAACAACGTTGTTCAAGGAAATTACATCGGCACCGACCGCAACGGCACGAAAGCGATCGGAAATACCGACCGCGCTTTGGTCGTCAATATGAATGCTTCGTCCAATACCATTGGCGGTACAGTAACTGGCGCCGGCAATGTGATTTCCGGCAATTTGGATCGCGGCATCACTTTGGATGGCGCGAACAACCTGGTGCAAGGCAACTTCATCGGCACCGACAGCACCGGTTCCCAACCTCTGGGCAACGCTCGCAGCGGCGTCGAGATTGGTGGACCAGGCAACACCGTCGGTGGCACCCAACAGCGGCGCTGCTAATGTTATTGCTTTCAATGGCGTTGACGGGGGCGGCGTCTTCACTACGAACGGCGTCGATGTCAAACCGGGAACCCTTGCTTACGCGATTCTGGGCAATTCGATCTTTGACAATGCTGGTCTTGGCATCGACGTGAACGCCGACAAACTGGTTACGGTAGGTTTCCCAGTGCTTACCGTCGCAAGCAACACGACCACGGCGACGTTTATCAAAGGCACACATGACCCCAGTGTCACTTTCCGCCTGGAACTCTTCAGTAATGTGGCCAGTGATCCGTCCGGCTATGGCGAAGGCAAAACGTTTCTTGGCTTCACCAACTTGACCACCGATGCCGGCGGCAATTTCGCTTTTAACTGGCCTGCACCCCTCACGCCCGGGCTGTTCCTGGCTGGAACCGCCAACGGCGTCACTGAGTTCTCCCAGTCCCGCCTGGTGACGGCTGCCGGCGGCACAAACAGTTGGACCAACAGCGTTAGTGGCAAATGGGAAACTGGACCAAATTGGTCCCTGAACGCTCCGCCCTATAGTGGCCAGTCGCTTGTCCTGATTACAAATGCAGGCACCAAAACCATCAACAACGACGCCACCACCGCCACGGGATTCCCCAGCACATTGACGATCACCAATCTCACCATTAGCGCACCGGGCGCGGCGACCAATACTTTGTTACTGGCCCACGGCGGCACAAGCACACCTTTGCGAATCCTGAAAAACTTAACGGTCAATAAAGGTGGCGAGATCATAGTCAACAACTCAACCCTCAGTCTCGAAGCTCCCTCCGGCATTGCGATGTCGCTAGATGGCACCACCACTCTCACGAGCGGTCAACTCACGGCTGCCAATGGCAGTGCCCAAGTTATCGTCGGCAATAATGGCCAGGGCGCATTAACCATTTCCAACGGCATTTTGGCGGCCTACAGCATCATCATGGGCGCCAATGCTGGAGCTGAGGGCATCTGGCGCATTGCCGGCGGAACTAACTTCATCAGCACGACCATGGACCTAGCTGATAGCCTGACTGCGACTGGCACAGTCGCGATGACAGGCGGCCAGTTGAGCGTCCCAAATGCCTATATCGGATTGTTCGGCAATGGCCGCTTGGTCGTATCCAATGGCACGTTCCAATGCTTCGGCCAGGGACTTGTCGCCTCGCAGGAAGGTGCGCAAGGCAATTTCACCGCAGTCGGCGGAACCAGCAGTTTTAGCAGTATGCTCGTCGGCGAAGATCCGCTGGCTATGGGAACGGTGCTGGTGGCCGGCACCGCGCTGGTCCAGGTTAATGGAACGTTGGATAATCGCGGCACCGTCACCGTTGCCGGCGGCACCTTCAATGTCCTTGGCCAGCTTGATAGCGTGACAACGAACAATGCGATTATCGTCACAGGTGGCCAGTTCATCGCTACAAACGACAACTCGTTCATGACACGAGTCACCGTCAGCAACGGCACCTTCCTGGCGCGCGATGTCTTTCTAGGCAACCAAAAGGTGGGGAACTTCTCCGTGGCAGGTGGCGTGGTCGCCTCGCCGGGCTCGTTCAACGGGTTCAGCGTCGGGGTCAACGGCGGGACAGGTGTGGTCTCGCAAGTTGGTGGTCAAATTCTCCTCACTAACACTTATCTCAACGTCGGCGGCCTTTTCAGCCCTGCCGTCGGCCAATTCACCATTTCCAACGGGATGACCCTGGCCCGCGACCTTTACGTCGGCGGGCAAGGTGACGGAAACGGCACAGTCAGTTTGTTCGGCGGGACCTTGGTCGCCAGCAACCTCGTGGTGAACGCCACGAGCCAGGTCATTGTTAACGGCGGCATGCTGCAAACCTGGTCGAGCACAAACGCCAACAATCTGCCTTTTATCATTGGTAATGGTTCGAGCTCTGCCGCGTACCAACTGCTGGGCGGTACGAATTCATTCCCCAAAGGATTGCGCATTGCGAGCAACAGCATTCTGAGCGGCACAGGCACGATTAGCGGTGGCGTTACCAACTCCGGAGCGATCGCCCCAGGCACGTCCGCTGGCCGCATTGATATCTCTGGCAGCCTCGTGCTGTCCAACAATGCCGAATTACGCATCGAACTCGGAGGCTCAACGCCAGGAACCCAGTTTGATTTTCTGAACGTCACCGGCGCAGCTACCTTGGGTGGCGCGCTCTCAATAAGCTTGATCAACAACTTCCAAAGCACGATGACTAACGGCGCCAGCTTCACATTGCTCACCGCCGGCACTCCCCTCGCCGGCGCTTTCACGAATGTCGCGAGCGGTGGAACCCTGACTACCACCGACGGTCGCGCCCGTTTTACCGTTCTCTACGCCGGTGCGAACTCATTGCGGCTGACCAATCTGGTGATCGTGCCTTCGGGTCCCAGGATCGGCAACGTAGTATTATCGGGCTCAAACGTGATCATCAACGGCACGGGCGGTCCAATCAACGGCACGTACTTCGTGCTCAGTTCGACCAACGTTGCGCTACCTCTGACAAACTGGCTGCGTCTGCTAACCAATCAGTTTGACGCCACGGGCAATTTTGTTTTCACCAACGTCATAAATACCGCTGTGCCAGGGCGATTTTATGTTCTGCAAGTCCCCTAATAAATTCACAGGGTTAAACTCGCGGTTGTTGCTTTTTGCGCCTGCAGCTCATTTCCGTCGGACGGGTGAGACCTTATTTGCGTGACCATGGGCGAATTTCGCCTTGGCAATATCATCTCGATGGAAACACGGACCTGCGTTACGTCGATGTCCGAATCAGAATTAATCCTTGTTTTAACAGTCTCTTAAGCATATGGAAAACCGATGCACCTGATGAAATATGTTTTAATTGCCCTCATCACTCTCGCAACGACATGCGCTCGAGCAGGAGAGCTGAAATATTCAATCGCGCCGAATTTCTTCGAGCAAAATCCCGGCGGCCAGCCTCTCGGCCCCTGCCATGGTGGAGTGATCATTGATAAGGCGGGCAATATCTATGTGACGACTGACACCGACCGAGGGATGGTAGTTTATTCATCCAGAGGCAAGTTTCTCCGTGCCATCGGTCCAACAAGGATTCATGGTTTGGAATTCCGTACGGAAGGCGGCACCGAATATATTTACGCCGCGCGTCCTCAAGACCATGAAGTTATCAAACTCAACATACAAGGCGAGAAACAGTGGTCTATCGAATACCCAAAAGAAGCGGGCATCTACAAAGATGAGAAAGGGTTTAATCCCTGTGCGGTAACGGTGGGGCCGGACGGCGCAATTTTTATCGCGGACGGTTACGGCGCGAACTATGTGCTTAAGTTTGATAAAAACCGCAAATTCGTAAAAGCCTTCGGCGGCCCCGGGAAGGAAGAAGGGAAGTTTCAAACTTGCCATGGCATCGCTCTGGACACTCGCCAGGGCAAACCGTTGTTGCTCGTTTGCAATCGTAATAATAACCGAGTCGAGTACTGGGATCTGGATGGAAAGTTCGTGAAAGTGATTCAAAAAGATCTGCGGATGCCAGCCGCGGTCCATATTCGTGGGGATTATGCCATTTTTCCTGAATTGCAAGGGCGAGTCACTGTGCTGGATAAAGAAGGCAACATTGCTGCCCAAGTTGGGGACAACCCTGAGGAGAAACAGCGCGCCAACTTTGGGATGAGACCCGAGTACTGGAAAGATGGTATTTGCAATTCACCTCACGGCGCATCGATCGACAAGGATGGAAACCTGATCGTCACCGAGTGGAGTCAATTCGGCCACCTTCACAAATTCGTTCGCGCGAATTAAAGCAAAGAGGATTAACCCATTTACGGAGTTTCGCGAAGCGTTTGGAGTGCGCCGCATCCCGGCGCTTTTCATTTCGTCCACTCCAAACGCTTCGCGAGTTCCGTTGCTCCTCAGCCGGCTCTGCGCTCTCCGCGCCGCTTCTTTGCCTACCTAAAATTCTACCAAAATGGCGAGTTTTTCGATATAGCGCGAATGATGCGGCTCCTGCAGATCCTGTTGATTACGACTTTCATTGGATCCTCATGGCTAGGCATGCAAATCGTGCATGAACTGGGACACGTAATTGTTGTCCGTTTGACCGGTGGCGAGGTGATCAAAATCGCTCTTTATCCGCTGATTGTTTCCCGAACCGATCTTGGCCAGAATCCTCATCCACTGGCTGTCGTTTGGGGCGGTCCTATCATCGGTTCAGCCTTTCCTCTCCTGGCGTTTGCTTTGGCAGCCGGGTTGCGGCTCCCAGGAACGTACTTGTTTCGATTCTTCGCCGGCTTCTGTCTCATTGCCAACGGCATATACATCGGTGTTGGCCGATTCCTCGCGGAAGGCGCCGACCCATGGGTCATGACAACGAACGGATCGCCACGCTGGCTTCTCGTTGTCTTTGGTATGGTCACATTTCCAGTCGGCTTATTTCTGTGGCATCGCCAGGGTCCGCACTTTGGTCTGGGCGAGGCAAAAGGCTACGTCAACGCGCGTCACGCATTCGTATCCATTGCGCTTTTCCTTGCGATTATCGGGGCTGAGCTGATTTACAATGTTCGATAAGGATCGAAGACAATTGTTGTGAAATCCGAAGGAACCAGTTTACGCCCAGTTCTCATAAAACCGTTTGAAAACACCTCCCATCGCTCTCAAGTTATCGCTTTATGGAAGGGTGTTTTTGGTTATCAGACCGCTCACAACCGGCCAACTCTCGCCATCGACAAGAAACTGGATGTCTCGGACGCTCTTTTTTTCGTCGCGTTGCTTGATGATGTTGTCGTCGGAACAGCTATGGCCGGATACGATGGACATCGGGGTTGGATTTACTCGGTTGCGGTTCATCCCTTACAACGCAAGCAGGGGATCGGTTCTCAGCTTGTTTTGCACGCCGAGCGTGCTCTGACAGCAAAAGGTTGCATGAAGATTAATCTTCAAATCCTGCAAAGCAACAAAGAGGTCGCTGCCTTTTACTTGTCACTCGGGTATGTCGTAGAGGAACGGGTCAGCATGAGCAAACTCATAGGCGAAAACATTCCCTGACCTAAAATGACGAATTTCCAATGACGAATGACGACAGAAGGCGAAAGCCCGGCTCAATTCTGGCCGCTTCGTCATTTCGAATTTATTTCGTCATCTGACATTCGTCCTTCGTCCTTCGGAACATCCCACTTTCGCAAACAGAGTCTAAGACCCAATACTTATTTCGCATGCAAGGGAGTCGAAGGAATATTTGTCTGGCTTTGATAGAACCTGGCCAGGGGCAGCAGAAGTTTCTCCAACTCGGTATAATAAGCTTCCTCCGGCATTTGCCCTTTTTTCTCACGAAAAAGCAGCACGGCGCGTTCGAGCCCATCACGCCGCGCCTGGTCCTCCGCGGAAAGAATTTGTTCGCCTTGCGCGGACTTTAAATGAAATTGTTGCGCCAACAATCCATCAACGGCTGCGTTCTCTTTTGCTTTCTTTATTGCGCGCAAGCCCCGGAACCAATCGGCAGGCGTTCCCATCCCGTCACCATTATCGTCCAGTAATGCGTGTTCGGTGGCCAGCCGGTTTTCGACTTTATAAAACTCCGCCGTTTTCCGGGAAGCTACCAGGAATGATTCCAGCAAAGAAATAGCACCGTCTTTGTCCAGGTCCGCTTGTGGGTCAGAAAGGGTCTCGGCAAAATATTGGCCGAAGCGCGCGAAATTCTGTTCGTAGCCGCTGCGGGTTGCGGTAATGATGACGCGATTTGTGCCAGAAAGCTTGTTCAGGAATGGGGCGCTGCTGGATGAACAATCGATGATGGCAAGCGGTCGATGAAAAGGCTGAAGCCAAAGTGCGAGGTCACTGGCGGAGATATCCGGGCCGCGTAAATTGAATCTGGCTTCTTTGCCATCAAAAGTACCATGACCGATTAGCACGAGCCAGAGCGCGGCAGGGCCTTCGTGGGATTCCGCCTCAATGCTTTGTTTGAGTCGTTGGTAATCGTTTGTGCCGTTGTTCTCCGCGCCTATAGTGATCTGCCGGCAGCTTTCCCCGCAGGCCTTTTGCCATTGACTCGCTTGTTTGACAAAGTTGCTGCCAAATTCTGGCTCCCCGGGCGCTCCGATCACGACCATCACAGTGGGCGGTTCGTCTATTAAGCGCTCCGAGCCCGCTGCAGGCCAAACATTCAGAAGCAACAGGAACAAGCCGCTCGCCACGCGGCTGAGAGCGTGCCATTGAGAGGTCTGCCTCTGGTAGAATTCAGTTATCACCTTGGCTTTCTTCAGGGCAACCCTTTCCAACGACGCAGGCCCCATTCCGAGAAAAAGCAAACCAGGGCGAAAGCAAACATCGCCGGTGTTTGCCAGAGCGGAGAGTTCCACGCCTCCATCACCGGAGCATGTCGATGCGGCAAGGTGCGCACAAACTCGTCTAATTTGTCAGCGCGAATAATTTCTCCACCCGTCTTGCGTGCAATGCTCGATAGCAAAGAGACATTCGGCGTCAATGAGCGAAATTCCTCCGCCGCGAGATCAGACGCCCATCCTGTCTCCGCCCGTCCGGCTTCCAGGCCCTCTGAGTTGGTTACCACCGCAACGGCCCGATAGCCCGCAGTCAGACGTGGCACAAAGGTCGCCTGATAAAGTCCCGGTTCGCTCAGAGAGGTTTCCGCAGTAAGGCGAGTCGATTTGTTATCGTTTGTCGAGCCTGTTGAAGCCAGCACCGGTTGCACGTCAATAGTGACAGCCGCATTATCGAGTGGCTGAAACTTTGCGTCTCGAACGCGGACCTGCAACTGCACCGCCCCGTTCGGATCCTGCGGTTGCGATTGAACGGAAAAATCCACCCGGTTGGGAACATCCGTTACCAAGTAACGCATAAGTTGCCGCCAGGCTTTGTCCATATCGCGATGCGCTTCAATGTCGTGCAATCCCCAATGCCAAATATCACCTATGGTCAACGCTGCGGTACGTCCCCGGCCAAAACGCTGCGTCACCAATGCAGGAAAGGTTTTTCCAGCCTCATCGGAAACAGCAGCAATGACCGTCGCTCCGGGCTTAATCTCGCGTACTGGATTAAGCACCAGAAATGGAGCCATTGTTTGAAGCCGCGATTTTTCGGCTGCTTCATTGTCCCGAAGCCGAGCCCAGGTTTGCAGCCATCCTTCGGGCGTCAGGTTCAATTTGAGCGGACCCGTGGGCCTGTTTTCCTGGCCTCGCTCCAGGTAAACAGGCAACATATCACCGATAGGGGTCCGCTGGTACTTGCCCTGCTCAAAGCATTCCATACCGCCAAGCATTAGAAAGCCACCACCGCGTTCAGAAACATATTTTTGCAAAAGAGCGGATTGATCTGGTGTAAAAAACTCTGCTTCCAGATCATCCACGATGACGGCGTGATAACTGTAGAGATCCTCGGGTGTGGAGGGAAACCCAGCCCGCAATTCCACGTCATCCCGCGTATTGAGCCGGATCAGCACCGGTTTGTCATAACGCTCGACTTCTTCCGATGCCTGATTGCTGAACCCGCGAAAAAGCGGATTCCCAGTTTCGCCGGGACGGCCTAGAAAAGTGAATTTTGGCTCACGCTTGGCCACGCGAATCAAGGCCACTAATTGCAATTGCTCGTCCTCCGCCAGCGCACGATTAAGGAATTTATACTCCCAATTCGGACGTCCAGCTACATAAAGGATTCGATAGGGTCCACTTCCTCGATCCACCGCCAGAACCGTTCGATTATTCACCAGCGTAGCTTCTTCGGTTTGCCTGGCATTTCCAGGATTTACCATTTCACTTTTTGTCCGGACCACGAGTTGGTAAAATCTCAAGCCCCCTTTCTCTGGACGCAACTCGAAACGAAAAGCCAACAATTCGTTGTCTTTGCGGGCTCGAAGAGTTTGCTCGCCTGCCTTTTTCCCAGAAGAATCGATGACTTGGGCAACAATAGAATCTCCACTGTACCCAACAGCCTTCACATTCGCCTGGATTGAGACCGGGGCATCTTCAAACGCCGTTTGGCTCGTGCGTGTTTCCTGGATGGCGATGTCTTTCACCAGGTCAGTCCTGCCAATCACTACCGGATAAACGGGCGGCAACCCTTCGAGATCAGGTTCGCCGTGCAGATCCGTCGCGTTTCCGTCTGTAAGCATTAGCACACCCGCCAGAGGACGACCGTGATATCGTTCCTTCAGAGTCTTCAAAGCTGAACCCAATGCCGTGCCGCGCCCATCAAACGTCAACTCACTAAAATCTTTGGTGCTCTGAAGCCGCGTGTCGAATAAATACCTTCGCACTTCAAAGTTCTGTTCAAGCGCACCCTGCCATGACGAGGCTTGGGGATTTAACAGATCACGGATGACATCGCCTCGGGTGTGTTTTTCCCCTCGATCCATCACTTGCAAACCCTGGCTATTATCGGCCAGCAGGGCAAAAAGATTGGCTCCTGGTTTCACACGCTGCCCCGACCACATGGGTTCTAACAGGCAGGCAGCCAATGCCGCAAAGCCAAGCATCTTCAAACTGACACACACCCACCTGGTCGCGCCAGGCAGAGAGGCTCGATAACTCCAAAATAACGTTAGGAAGGCCACTCCCGTCAGGCCGGCGGCACACCAAAGCCAGTTCCAGCCAGGGAAGATGAGCGTCAGAAACATCGCCTCAGCTTAGCATGCGCTACTCCCGACGTCACCTCTGAGAATAAGAAGATGGGAAGACACAGCGCGGCAAAAGTCGCAGGTAAGTAACGCAGAATTTCTAACCTGCGTATCGCAGATATCCATATTTCCCGTCTGCACACCTGGGCCAGCCGAGCCGAGCTTGAAGGTTTCGAATTAGCGTAGCCAAAGCGGAGACATGTCTCCCCAGTCCAAGCGTCACATCCGGTCAAACCTTCAGTTTCTTTTCCAAAATTTCGCCAACGAGACCAGGGTTTGCTTTCCCTTTGCTCAATTTCATTACCTGCCCTTTCAAGAAATTTAGCGCCGCAACTTTGCCGGCCCGATAGTCGGCTGCCGGCCCGGGATTCGCGGCAATCACTTCGTCGCAAAACTTTTCAAGCGCGCCTGTGTCGCTGACCTGGGCTAACCCCCGCTCTTGTACGATAGATGCGGGTGCTTTTCCGCTCTCGAACATTTCCGCAAAAACCTGCTGGGCGGCGGAGGCGCTGATAGTCTTCTCCTCGACCAAACGCACCAATTCGAGCAATGAGTCTGGCTGGAATTTCAATTCATTCAGCACCGTATGATGCTCAGTCAGTTTAGCGCGCAAGTTGTTGACCACCCAATTGGCGAGAATTTTGGGATTCCTGGCTTGCCGGGCGATGCTTTCAAAATAGTTGCCCAATGGCGCATCGGACACAAAGGTTTGGGCGTCAGTTGCAGGCAACTGAAACTCACGGATGAACCGCTGCTTGCGCGCCATAGGCAGTTCAACTGTTTGCTTTGAGATGCTCTCGAGCCACTCCTGGCTGGGCTCAAACGGCATCAAGTCAGGTTCAGGTAGATAGCGGTAATCATGGGCATGCTCTTTGGTGCGCATCTCTTCCGTCATGCCAGTTTCATCATCCCAACGCCGTGTGGATTGCACCAGTTTGCCACCACTCTTGACGACGGCAATTTGACGAGGGATTTCATACTCGAGAGCTTTGCGCGCGCCGCTGAAGGTGTTCATGTTTTTGATTTCAATCTTTGCTCCCAGTTCCTTTTGGCCCTTAGGCCTGACACTCACGTTCACATCGCAACGAACCATACCCTTTTCCATGTCACAATCACTTACGCCGCCATAGACCAGAATTTCTTTCAGCGCATTAAGGTATTCGAAAGCCATGGCAGCGCTGGTAATATCCGGCTCGGAGACGATTTCCATCAAAGGGACCCCGGCCCGATTGAAATCCACACCGCTTTGGCGCGCGAAATGAAAGTTCTTGGCAACATCCTCCTCGAGATGCGCTCGCGTGATGCGCACCCGCGCAATGCCTCCCTCAAACTCGAATTCCACATAACCGTTCAGCGTCGAGGGTTTGTCGTATTGAGTGATTTGATAATTCTTGGGCATGTCCGGATAAAAATAGTTCTTCCGGTCGAATTTGGCATAGCTTGGAATCGTGCAGTTGAGGAGAAAACCAGTTAAGGTGGTTAATCGGAGGGCAGCTTCGTTGGCGACCGGCAGCACGCCTGGCAAGCCCAAACACACGGGACATACATTGGTATTGGGCTCAGCGCCAAACTCATTGGCGCAACCGCACCACATTTTGGATTTCGTTTTGAGTTGAACGTGCGTTTCCAGCCCGATGACCACTTCGTATTCCATGCCCTCAGTCTGCTGTTTTGATGCGAAACTTTCAAGCCGGCTGAGTTTGCGTGGCTGCGTAAAGGCTCGATTCGGACCAAAAGAAAAAATCGCGTTCTACCAGACCAGGATTATGTTAACGAATAGGTCCTGTGCGTATCTTAACATTCAGACACCTGTTACTGTTCTCCACCTTGCTAAGCTTTTGCGCTCATGGGCAAAATTGGCGCATGGTATGGTCCGATGAGTTTGCTCAACCTGACGGCAGCGCTCCCGATTCCAGCAAATGGGGTTTTGATCTTGGAGCTGACAAGTGGGGCAATGACGAATTGGAATATTACACGTCCAGGACGAACAACACTCGAATCGAAGATGGCAAGCTGGTGATTGAAGCGCGACGCGAAACCATGGGCAACAAGAGTTACACTTCCGCGCGGCTGCTGACCAAAGGCAAATGGTCGTGGTTATACGGACGGATTGAAGCCCGGATCAAAGTACCCCGTGGTCAGGGGATTTGGCCGGCATTTTGGATGATGGCGACAAACATTGATGCGGCGGGCTGGCCTGACGGAGGCGAGATTGACATCATGGAGAATATCGGAAAGGAACCCCAAACTGTTCATGGAACTATTCATGGGCCAGGATACTCCGGCACCGGTGGTGTCGGCGGACAGATTACATTGCCTGGCAAGGCCGCATTCGCAGACGACTTTCATCTGTTTGCGGTCGAATGGGAGACGAACCGCATTCAATGGTTGATGGACGATAGAGTTTATTTTACCGCTACTCCTGCAAACCTGCCCAAAGGGACCAAGTGGGTTTTTACGACACCTCAATTCCTACTGCTTAATGTGGCGGTAGGAGGTGGATGGCCTGGTAATCCTGACGATAAGACGGAGTTTCCCCAACGGATGTTGGTGGATTACGTGCGGGTTTACACCAAAGCCAAAGCTAACGACGAAAAAGCGAAACGTTCTAGCGATTCCGCCCCTTAGATCGGCGCGTCGCGTGCTTGTCTTCAACCTTGGGTTTGTTCGGTTTTTTCAAGGATAGATAAATTGCTTTCAAATACTCCGCCTCTTTGAAAGTCGCAGGATGGTCAAGAGGATGTCCAGTCGTCTGCAGCACGGAAAAGATTTGTTTAGAATTCGAGGCAGCTTGACGTACCACCGTGAAAAAATCATCAGCAGGGACGTGCGCGGAGCAGGAACAGGCAACAAGAATACCTGGGTGACGAATATGCTTGAGCGCTGCCTGCACCAGTTTGTAGTAGGCGCGCAAAGCACCGGCTCGCTCTGTTTGGCGTCTTGCCAGGGAAGGGGGGTCAAGAACTAGCAAATCAAACATCTTCCCTGGATTCCCGTTCAGCCACTCAAAGGCATCTGATTGGACGGTGTTTTGATGGCAGGAGCCGACGAGGCGATCCGAAAGGTTCCTCTCAAAATTACGTCTCGCGCTCTTGAGAGCGTGAGAACTGATGTCCAAATCAGTAACAGAGCGGGCGCCCCCACGCGCGGCATAAACCGAGAAGGCGCCTGAAAAACTGAATGCGTTCAGGACATCGCGGCCCTGGGCATATTCTTGAATTTGTCTTCGATTCTCGCGTTGATCCAGGAAGAAACCGGTTTTTTGTCCTTGCAGCACATTCGCTTCAAACCGGAGACCTGACTCCAGAAAAACAACAGGTTTCTCGAGAACAATGCCGTAAAGAATATCACCATCATTTCGTTTGAATTGTGCTTGTGCAAAGGAGGAAATGTTTCGACTCAGTCGGAGAACCAATGTGTCAGGCGCCAGTCGTTCCACAATCAAACTCGTCAGTTCTTTCAGCCGAGGCAACCACGACACAGTATATAACTTCAGAACCAACGTTGAATCATACCGATCCAAAACCAATCCAGGCCAGCCGTCGCTCTCCCCGTGAATCCAACGATACCCAGTCGTCTGCGGATCGATTAAGGGAGATCTCCGCTTTAAAGCCCGTTCCAGTCGAGCGCTCCACCAATCTTCATCTAATGCTTGTGCAGGACCGATGTGCAATAATCGAACTCGAATCGGGGAATACGGATCAAATAAACCCAATCCAAGAAACCGGTCCTGGCGGTCGTAAATGGCTGTGATCTCTCCCGCCTTGCCCTCTCGATTTTGCTCGAGAATACTGTCCGCAAATAACCACGGATGACCTGCGCGCAATTGCTTTTCTGCCGCCGCTATTACATGCATTCTTAAAGGTTTGATCATTTGAATTTGCGTGACCACGGGGTCCGTCGATTCTCGTTGACTGTCCCCCTGACGAGCATGTCACATTCACAGATGGTTGAGAACAAGGTTTGTGAAGTCGTCGTCCTGGGGGCCGGCTTTGGGGGGCTTACATTTTGCAAGCATTTTCGTCATCCCCGCGCGCGGGTAACGGTTGTGGACCGGACAAACCATTACCTGTTTCAGCCGCTGCTCTATCAAGTCGCCGCTGCCGGTCTTTCGGCCCCGGAAATTGCGCAGCCAATCCGCTCGATATTGTCCGAGCGGCCCGAAATAACAGTGTTGCTCGAGCGGGTGGTCAATTTCGATTTAAACAAACGGCAGGTGTTTATCGAAAGGGGCATTCTCAACTATGATTACCTGGTTCTCGCCCTCGGAAGTTGCACCAGTTACTTTGGTCACCAGGAGTGGGAACAGTTTGCCCCTGGTTTGAAAACCATTGATGATGCCTTGAAGCTTCGCAGTCGAGTACTGCTGGCATTCGAGCAGGCTGAAACTTCAGAAGATCCTGTCGAGCGCAACCGGCTTATGACCATTGTCATCGTGGGCGGCGGACCGACCGGTGTCGAATTGGCGGGAGCATTCGCTGAACTGGCTCGGACCGTACTAAACCGAGATTTTCGCCGCATCGATCCGACTCAAGCTCACATCGTACTTTTGGAAGCTAGCCATGCTGTGTTAGCGCATTTTCCCGCAGACCTCAGTCAAAGTGCCGAGCGTCAATTGCAGAAGCTTGGGGTCCAAGTACGGACCAACACGCGCGTAAAGGAAATCCGCGACAAGGAAGTGGAGTTGGAAGGAGGCGAAGTGCTTCACGCGGAGAACATCTTATGGGCCGCAGGCGTATCGGCGACGCCGTTAACCAAAAAATTGGGCGTGGAACTCGTGCGCGGCGACCGTGTCAAAGTTAACCCGGATCTAAGCGTGCCAGGCCACCCGGAAGTCTTCGCAGTGGGCGATCTCGCTTTTGTGTTGCAGGAAAATGGCCAGCCTGTTCCGGGAGTTTCCCCTGCAGCAATGCAGATGGGCAGACATGTTGCGAAGATAATCAGCGACGAACTTGATTTGGGCCCTGCCCGGGCTCCGCGTCCACCGTTCCATTATTGGGACCGCGGCACCATGGCAACGATCGGGCGGTCGGCGGCGGTTGCCTGGATTGGGAAATTGAAATTTTCAGGATTATTGGCCTGGCTTGCGTGGCTATTTGTGCACCTGATTTTCCTGATTGGATTCCGCAGCAAGGTTGCTGTGCTGTTGCAGTGGACTTACTCTTACTTTGCTTATAAACGAAGCGCGCGACTTATTACGGGCCTTCCACAAGAGCGCGACCATTAACTAAGTTTCTCAGGTAATAACCATCGGCGCGCGCCATGCGTGCCCGTTTTGGGCAAGCAGGTCGTCGGCCGCGACCGGCCCCCACGTGCCAGCGGCGTAGAATTCACGATTGGAGAGCGGTTCACCGTCCCAGGCGTTTCGAATTCCATCCACAATCTGCCAGGCGGTTTCGACTTCATCTCTTCGTATGAAAAGTGTGGCATCGCCGGTCATTGCTTCAAGCAACAAACGTTCGTAGGCCTCAGGCGTGTACGCTCCAAACTCGGAGTCATAACTGAAGTGCATGCGAACTGGACGAGCAGCCAGACTGGTTCCGGGGACCTTGCCATTGAATCTCAAGGAAATCCCTTCGTTCGGTTGAAGTCGCAATGTCAAAGCATTGGCGTCCAGCTTCTGACCGCACTGGGCTGCAAATAATACGTGTGGTGTGGGCCGGAATTGAATGCGCACTTCGCTGGCGCTGGCGGGCAGACTCTTTCCAGTGCGCAAATAGAAGGGCACACCGGACCAGCGCCAGTTATCAATAAAAAGCTTCAGGGCGACATAAGTTTCGACGTTTGAATCGGTTTTGACTTTGGGTTCCTGGCGGTAACCAGGTCTTGCTTCTCCATCCACCACCCCTGCAAAATATTGGCCACGCACGACCTGCTGCCGGACCTGCTCAGCGGATAATGGCCGAAGGGACTTGAGGAGCTTCACCTTTTCATCCCGGATCGGTTCGGCTTCGAGCGAAACCGGTGGCTCCATTGCGATCAGGGAGACCACCTGCAACAGGTGATTCTGCACCATATCGCGCAACGCGCCCGCTTCTTCGTAATATCCGCCTCGTTGGCCTACACCAAGCTTTTCGGTCACCATCACCTGCACATGATCAATGGAGTCACGGTTCCAGAGACGTTCAAAAATCGCATTGGAAAACCGGAACATGAGAATATTTTGAACCGTTTCCTTGCCCAGGTAGTGATCGATACGAAAGACCTGTTGTTCGTGAGCATAACGGGTCAACTCAGCGTTAAGCTGCCGTGCCGTTTCGAGGTCATGACCAAAGGGCTTTTCGATTACAATGCGTTGCCAGCCTTTCTCCCCATTTTTGTGGAGCAAGCCTGCTCCATGGAGTTGCTCCACCACTTCACCAAACTGGCTGGGCGAAGTGGCGAGATAGAAAAGCAAATTGTGCCTCAATTGTTTATTGCCCGAGGCAGTGAGCTGTTGTTCCAGTTTCCCGTAAGCGGTCGAATCACTTATATCGCCCAAACAATAAGCGATATGCTGAGAAAATTCTCCCCAAACTTTATCATCCACAGGTTTTGTCCGCGAAAACTGTTCTAACGCCTGGCGTAGTTCCTCTCGCCAGGATGCATCCGTCTTTTCACGACGCGCAAAACCAATGATGCGAAAGTCCGGCGGCATCTGTTTTTCTTTAAAAAGATGATAGAACGCCGGGATGAGTTTTCGGGCGGTGAGATCCCCACTGGCGCCGAATATGACAATGGAACAGGGCTCAACTGGTTTACGTTCATCACCAAGCTTGCTCATGGCCGCATCCTCAACTGTTACACGTTGGTTCACAGCCCAACGATGATTCAGTCTGTCTGGAACTTCAACACAGATCAGAGAAATGGGTCTAAAAAGCTCCCTTTGCCGGGGTGTTTAGTTCGCGCCTTCTGGCTTTCAGCGCTTGGGTAACCGCGCCACAGCTTCAGCGCGCGAACGGACGTGAAGCTTTTCATAAATATGCCTCACGTAAGTATTAATCGTCCCAACGCTGACCTCCAAGGCCTTGGCAATCTCTTTGGAACGAAGGCCCTTGGCCAAAAGTCGCAAAACCTCTTCTTCCCGCGGAGAGAGTTGAACAACTGGCTTATCAAAAGTAGGCTCATCACGAAAGGTCGTGACTACTTTTCGGGCTATCTGGCTCGACATCGGAGCCCCTCCTCGATGGACTTCAGCCACGGCTTCCAGAATCTCGTTGGGCGATACATGTTTGACCAAATAACCCGTCGCGCCCGCTTTTAATGATTCAAACACCTGCTCACTATCTTCTTCGATCGTCAGCATGATCACTTGCACTTGCGGCAGTAAAGCGCGCAAACGTCCGACACATGTAATCCCGCTCTGCCCTGGCAGATGAATATCCATGAGAACCACCTCCGGTGCAGCTTTGCCGAGGCGCTCCAGCGCTTCCTCCCCGCTCGCACAAGATGCCACACAGGAAAAACCCGCGGTCGCATTAATCAGCAAGGATAAATTCTCACGGACAACTTGATCATCCTCCACAATAGCGACGCGGATGTTCATCGATTTGCTCCAGGCCTGGACGGGGTCACGGTTTGAAAAGACTCGGGCAAGGGTAATCGGAACGATACTACCGTGCCTGTACGCTCATCCGAAACGCACTCGAATGTTCCTCCTATTCGGGTCAGCCGTTCTTTCATATTCTCCAGCCCATGACCACTGTTGTTCTGGGGACGAAAGCCTCTTCCGTTATCTTTGACCTGGACGACCAATTGATGATCAACGATCGCAAGGCTGAGCACCACTTCAGAAGCCTGCGCATGGCGCACCACATTGGTCAATGCCTCGCGCACACTTAATGCAAGCTGATGCCGCGTGTCGGCGCCCAGGGAAAGCGCGGGAATGTTTTCGGGAAACTCCACCCGCGCCGCGATTGTATCTGTGCGCAAAAATTGACTCACTTGTTGCTCAAGGAAACCTGCCAGACTGGATAGTGTGTCACATTTGGGGTTGACCGACCAAACCACCTCGCGCATCCGTTCTGCCATTGCTCTGGTATGCCTGGCCGTTTCACTGAGCCGTTCTGTGATACCAGACTCCGCCTTGGCTGCTTTACCAGTCACATCCAATTCGAGAGCCAATCCGGTCAAGGCGGTGCCTAAATCATCGTGCAGATCGCGCGCGATTCGTGCCCGCTCATTGGCGAGTGCCCGTTGCTCTTCTAGTTTCAATAATCGACGTTGCCACCGGAGCCGGTAAGCTTGTACTCCGCCTGCGACACCGATTGCTCCACATCCGCACAGAATATAGAAGGTCCACGTTTCCCAGAAATGTGGCGAAATGGAGAATTCGACCCTGGCCGGTTCTTGAGTCCAAATGCCGCTATTGTCTGCCGCTTTCACCTCGAAAGCGTAGTCGCCTGGACGCAAATTCGTGTAGCGTGCTATCCGATCGGTAGTCACTGGTCCCCAGTCACTATCAATTTGTTTCAATTGATAACGAAACCGCGCATGCTTTGCGTCAACAAACGTATTGGCGGTAAAGTGGAACTCGACCACTTTGGCGCGGCCTGCGGCAAGATGAATATGGGTCGGGATCTTACCTGGCCTCGCGGAAGGCATGGAGGGAGTTAAATCGGCGAAATCACCGTAAAGGATTTCTTCATCCGCGAGAATCTGTTCTATCTCAACCGGTGGCGGAAGCGGACGCAGCTTAAATTTTTGCGGATTGACAGCGACTAGCCCTAGTGTGGAGGGGAACCAAAGGCTTCCATCCTCAGCCTTCCATCCGGACGGCTGGTGTTCTCCATTTGTTTCGCTACTTTCCATTCCATCGCTCGCATTAATAATGGCACACTCCACTTCCCGAAGTCGATTTTCTGCTACCGCATCAAGTTGAGCCCGTTCTATTCGCAGTAACCCCCGCAAACCGCTCAGCCAAAGAAACCCGAAATTATCCTCCAAAATACAATTGATCACCAGAGTTTCCTCACCTTGCAACCGCTTGGAGCCTCGCCGATGAATGAAATTATCTCCTACTCCATGATGCCTGGTAAATTTGAAAAACTTCCCGTTTCGCCAACGCGCCAAACCGTTCTCGGTGCCAATCCATAATGAACCCCTGGCGTCTTCATAAATCGACCATACGCTATTGTCCGCCAACCCATCTGCTTCTGTGAAAGTAGTGATCGTCTTCCCCTGGACCCGGATTAGCCCATTGGTTTTGGTCCCCAGCCAAAAGCTTTTCTCGTGGTCCTGCAAGATGCACCTGATATCATTAGTTGGAAACGGGTGAACCAACGGAGTGATCTTGCCGTTTTCGAAGGAGGCGACAGTGCTCGAAGAACCCACCCAAAGCAGGCCGGAAGCATCCTTGTATAAGGAGTTGATTGGGCCTAAAAAGTTCGTTTCATCGGCTCGCCACGTGAAGGTGCCATCCTGGAACTCGTACAGGCCGATTTTCTCTTTGGCAAAAAAGAAACCTCCTTTGCCATTGGGACATATGCTGCGATCGCGGGACCCTACGTATGGTTCTGCGCTTTCGAAAGGCAAAACCCGATCGTCCTGGATCCGGCTAACTCCTTGAATGGTTGCGACCCAGATGACCTTATTTGTGTCCGCACAAACTGAGAAAACGAAATCGTCAGGCAAGCCATTTTCTTTTGTAAACGTGCGCACGCGCAGCTTTTGAATTTGGAACAACCCGCGCGCATTACCCACCCAAAGGCTGCCTTCCTGATCTTCTTTTATCGTGATAATGGAAGGAGGCCTTGCCCCTTCTCCGAAATCGATCGATGTCCATTGTTGACCATCCCAAACATGCATTCTTCCTTCCAAATCCCCAACCCAAAGATTACCAGCCGTATCCTCGTGAAGCGCGCTTACAGGGATATGTTCCCGGCCGGGCCTGGCAATATGTTTAGCGACTCCCGCGGTGATGAGTTCTAGAAATCCAACACCACCAACCCACAGGCTGTCCGGTCTATTCGCCAATCTGCCACACATCCACCAGCCAGCCGAAATCTCCTTCACATAATTGGTAACCGAGCGCGTCCCATCAGGAGAAATCTTTATCCAGGCATAATCCAACATCAGACTTAACCACCCGTCCTTGTCTTCCTGTAATTCCCTGATCTGAGCCCCGGGAATATTAAATTTCCACACTTGAGATTTTTTCCCATTTTCAAATTTGAACACTGTATTTTGCGCTTGAACCCATACGCCTCCAGCACGCGTGGCTGCTAGCCGCCAGATTTTGTTCGTGGGGAATTGATCTCGCTCGGTGAATCGATAAAAAGAATGGTCGCGATACTTTACCAGGCCTCCGGCAGTGCCAATCCACAGCGTGCCATCGTCCGTTTCATCGAGTGCATTGATCGTATCCTCGAAAAGCTCAGGCGTGTTGTACCTATTGAATACCGTAAAATCCAACCCGTTGAAACGAACCAGGCCATAATAGGTTCCCATCCACAAATACCCATCACGAGTCTGCTTGAAGCATCCGGGCCGGTGTTGCGGCAATCCATCATCCGTCGTCCAGCGCCTCACTCGAAGTTCGCGTTGCCCGGAAGAATCCGTAGCTGAAGCAATCAAAATTGCCACAGGAAGCGTGAGCCTCGCGAACAGAGCAATTCCTTTGCTAGTGAGCCGGCAGAACATGCAGCCGTTTCTATCACATCTCAGCCCCCCTGAAAATGCTGATTTGTAAGGCTACATGTCTGCCAACTCCAACTCCCCTTCATCCTCTACCCTCGGCGTCGAGCATGGCTCAGTGAGAAAAATCTTCTTCGCTTCATTGCATCCCAATTTCGCACCCTCAACAAAAACAGACACACGCACAACTCGTTCTCGCGTAATCTGTAAATAATCTCACCGGGCCCATTTGTATTTTGACTGGCTTATCTTTGCGCTACTAAGGGGAAATATTACCTGAACTCAACCCTTGAGCGGTATCTACAAAAGTGTAGATGCCCGATGGCACAAGACCTGCTGTAAAACTGATGCCAAAACAGCAAAATCCTCAATAAAACGCCGAAAACCACTCCAACTTGGTTTACGGAGCGAAATCCTCCTGGAGCCTTATCCGGTTCGTTCCGCCGCGAAAGCACAATCAACAACAGCGTGCACGGATGAAAACGCGCGCAAGAAAAATACCTCGCTTTCTTAAACTTGAACGAGATATTTCAAACTTGAATGGCTCGGAATAAACCACGAAATAAATGGTGACGCAACCCACTCGGGTTTCCTATTGGTTCATTGCGGGAGCAATCGTGCTGGTGGGATGGCTGCATCTTGCGATGCCGTTGCTTGCAATTCTTTTCGCGTACCTTGCCTTGACCAAACTGCATCTGTTCAAACGCTGGGGCAAATGGGCTGCTGTCCTCATTTTCTTAGTAGTGCTCGCGGGAGTTACCTCTGGACTCGGATCGATAATCAACGAGGCAGTTCAAACATTACCATTGGTTGCCGATGAAGCCATCCCCAAAGTGATTCATTGGGCCAAGCAGCATAAGATTGAGTTGCCCTTCGAGGATTTTGAAAGTCTGAAGGATCTGATTACTGACACGGTGAAAGGCCAAGTGCAATATGTGGGCAGTGTCGCCAAAATCGCTAGAGGAGCCAGTGCCCAGTTTGCCTTCCTCATTATAGGTGTCGTCGTGGCTATCAGCATATTTTTGAATCCTCGGACTGAGTTAGACCGCCATTCCGCCGCCTTGGCAAACAACTTTTATTCCGCTTGCTCTGATGAGATTGCCGCCCGCTTCGCCACATTTTACGGAAGTTTTGCGACCGTCATGGGAGCGCAAATCGTCATTTCCGCGATCAACACGGCTTTTACCGCAATTTTCGTTCTAATCGTGAAGTTGCCCCACGCGACGGTGGTGATCGGAATAACCTTCCTTTGCGGCCTTTTGCCGGTGATCGGCAATTTGATCAGCAACACCATTATTGTTGGGATCGCTTTTACTGTTTCACCCAACCGCGCCCTGATCGCTCTTCTTTTTCTAATCGCCATTCACAAAATGGAATACTTTCTGAACGGAAAGATTATTGGTGGGCGGATTCATAATCCAATGTGGCTAACCCTCCTGGCTTTGATTGTCGGCGAAAAACTGATGGGCCTTCCCGGCATGATTCTCGCCCCGGTCGTGCTGAATTATGTAAAAGTGGAGGCATCGCGTCTCCCGCTCAAAACCGATTAATCGGACGCGAATCGTCCCTCTCCACCAGAGAATGTTGATCTGAGTGGATCATTCCATCTATAGGGACGAAATGCGGTGCTTTGCGGTCTGGACGGTTAGTGGACCTTTTGTCGCTAACTGGCAAGTGGCGCTTGAGCACTTCTCTCGAGTGGCTTAAGCTGTGTCATTGACTTGAGCCGTATAGTAATAAAGCCGCGCAGCCTCGGTTTTTTAGATCATTTGCTGTGGTTTGTAGCATGCCTCTGTGGCATTGGTTGTTGGGCTGCAGACCTGGACCGCGCGCGATTGGCCTTCGCCTCTGGCCAATACGCCGAATGCATTGCGCAAGCTCAAAAAATAATCGAGACCCAGCCCGACGAGGAGGAGGCAATATTACTGTTGAACCAGGCATTCCTGATGACAGGACAATACCGGGAAGCGCGAGCCTCCGTCACCAACGCCCTGGCGCGGGATTCGAGAAGTTTGCGTTTGCGTTGGCAAGCCCGCGAAGCATTTCAAAGCAATGGTGAAACAGAGACGGCCGAAAGATTAGTGGATGAGATTATTCAACGCGGGGCATCACGGCCCTGGGCCTATCGAGACGATGCAGCGGGCCTGGTTATCCTGGGGCGGGCGTTGCTGCTGCGTTGCCTTGATCCGAAACGCGTATTAGACACGGTGTTCGACAACGCGCGCAAGCTTGATCCGAAATTGAAAGAGCTTTACCTCGCCAGCGGTCAATTGGCGCTTGATAAACATGATTTCGCATTGGCAGCTCGGAAATTCCAGGAGGGACTGAAAAAAATTCCTGAGGACGCTGATCTGAATTACGGGTTGGCCAGAGCCTACGCGTCCGGCGATCAAAGTTCCATGCTCAAAGCGCTGGACCGAGCTTTGGAAATTAACAGCAACCATATCGCCAGCCTCTTGCTCATGATCGACCATGAAATCGATGCGGAAGATTATTCTGAGGCAATAAAACTGTTTGAACGGATCCAGTCAATCAATCCCTGGCAACCTGAGGCTTGGGCCTATCGCGCTGTGCTTGCTCATTTGCAGAATGAAGCTGATACAGAAAAATCCGCTCGCGAAAAGGCACTGAAATTCTGGCCGGACAATCCACGGGTCGATCATTTGATAGGTTTAAAGCTTTCGCAAAACTACCGTTTTTCGGAAGGGGCATCGTATCAGCGACAAGCTCTGAAACATGACCCCGAATTTGTGGCTGCAAAAGCGCAGCTTGCCCAGGACCTGCTCAGGCTGGGAGAGGAGGGCGAAGGTTGGAAACTGGCGCAGGAAGTCCAAAAGCAGGATGGGTACGACGTACAAGCTTACAATCTGGTGGCGCTACACGATAAGATGGCCCGTTTTGTAACACTGACGAATGATGATTTTCTTTTGCGGATGGATGCTCGTGAAGCTTCCATTTATGGCGCTCAGGCGCTTCGATTGCTCAGTGAAGCCAAAACCAACCTCTGCGGCAAATACGGCGTCGAACTTAAAAAGCCTTCAATTGTGGAGATTTTTCCCGAGCAAAAAGATTTCGCGGTGCGGACATTTGGCATGCCTGGAAACCCAGGATACCTGGGAGTCTGTTTTGGACGAGTGATTACCGCAAACAGCCCCGCCTCGCGAGGCGCCCATCCGGTGAATTGGCAGGCAGTTCTCTGGCACGAGTTCTGCCACGTTGTTACACTCCAGATGACCTCGAACAAAATGCCGCGCTGGCTGAGCGAAGGGATATCTGTCTTTGAGGAAATCCAGGCAAACGCTTCGTGGGGCCAGCATATGAACCCTCAGTACCGAGAGATGGTGTTGGCGGGAGAACTCACTCCTGTTTCTAAACTAAGCGCGGCGTTTCTTGCGCCCCGCTCAGATTTGCATTTGCAATTTGCATACTATGAAGCCTCATTGGCCGTCGAATTTCTTGTCCAACGCTTCGGTTTGGAATCATGCAAAGGGATTCTACGTGAACTCGGGGGCGGCATGGAAATCAACAATGCTTTGCAGAAGCATACTGTGCCCATCGAAAAGCTTGATGAAGAGTTCTCCGCCTTTGCACTCAAGCGGGCGAACGAGCTAGCTCCCGGGCTTGATTTCGAAAAGCCGGAATTTGCGCGTGACGACAACGAAGCAGATCCGACCAGTAGTCCTCCTTCTCTCAAGCCCAGGCCAAAACCCAATGCCACCCAGGATACGTGGAGTTACTGGTCGAAGGATCGTCCAACCAATTTCTGGGCGATGAACTTCAAAGCTCAGGAGCTTGCTGAGGCTAAGAAGTGGGGAGAGGTGAAGCCGATTTTGGAGCAATTGATACAGTTATACCCTGGATTCGCCGGGGCCGATAGTGCTTACCGTCTCCTGGCCGCAGCTTACCGGGCTTCAGGTGAAACCAACTCGGAAAGCGAATTGTTGGCACGGTTTGCTGAAAAGGACAACGAGGCGATTGATGCGTACTCGCGTTTGATGGAACTCGGCACTGTGTCCAAGGATTGGGCGTCGGTCGCCCAGAACGCCCGGCGCTATTTGGCAGTGAATCCCCTGGTGGCGCTTCCGTATCGGTTCCTGGCTGAGGCCAGCGAAAAAAGCCATGATTCTGCTGGAGCTATAACTTCTTACCAAGCGCTTCTGATGATGGATTCACCCGATCCCGCGTACATTTTGTTTCATTTGGCTCAACTCGAGCACACTCATGGGGAACCGCAGGCCCGACGGCATGTGCTCCAGGCTCTCGAAGAGGCGCCGCGTTTTCGCGCAGCTCTTGAATTGCTTTTGGAGATTGACGCCTCCTCATCTCAAGCCAAGATCAAACAGTCCGAAACGACCGTGGATTCGCCAAAACCATGAACAAGGCCAGGCTCGCACTGTTGCTGCTTTTCCTCGCGATTACTGGTGCGATAGCCCAAAGGCGAGGTTTCTGGTCAAGGGCGGGCGGTGGAGATACTGGCATTATTTATACTGAGCCACCCAATCGCGTAGCGGTGGATGTGGATCGAGTACAGACTGCTCGAGAAATTGCTTCGCACCAGACGGAAACCCCAAATTGGACTAATCTGCCAGGGTTCGAACGAGACGTTTTGACTTTTACCCGGGTCATCTATCGTCGAGGAGAGGGGTTTTTGGGCAGTCCATGGGGATGGATTACAGATTTTCCGGATAGCGATTTGAACCTCTCTTTTCGGCTCCAACAAATGACTGCCATTAAGACCAGCCCAGAGGGAAGGGTCATTCGTCTAACGGATCCCGCCCTTTTCGACTATCCTTGGATTTATATGGTTGAACCGGGCGGGCTTGAACTCAAACCGGAGGAGATCGAGCCGCTCAGAAAATATCTTCACAATGGAGGAGTGCTCTGGGCGGACGATTTCTGGGGAACTCTGCAATGGGAGAATTTTGCGCGGGAAATGAAGCGTGTTCTGCCGGAAGGTCAGTTCGTTGATCTGGACATGACCAATAAGATTTTTCATTCAGTTTTCGATCTGAAAGTTCCAATGAACAAATTACAGACTCCCAACATCCAACAAGGTATATCGAGTCTTAACGCGCAATCTTATGAATTCGGCGTGACTTGGGAGTATCATGATGGGGAAGAGTGCAAAGACATGCACGTTCGAGCAATTTATGATGAGAAAAGCAGGATCATGGTGATCGCTACCCACAATTGCGATAATGGTGATGGCTGGGAACGTGAAGGCGCTAATGAAGGTTTTTTTCATGAATTCTCAGAAAAACGCGCTTATCCTCTCGGTTTCAATGTGCTGTTTTACTTGATGACTCATTGATCAACACACCGCCTCAGCAAACATGAACATACTGGCAGAATCTCAATCGCAGGAAATCATTCCTGCCTCCCAGCAACCGGATCGGGAAACGGTCGAGCAGCTTAAGCTTGGCCGTGATCAAATCCTCGCGGAACTTTCCAAGGTCATTGTCGGACAAGAGAAGGTTATCGAACAGATTCTGATCACATTGCTTGCTGGCGGCCATTGCCTGATTACAGGGGCTCCTGGACTGGCGAAAACTTTGTTGGTCAAATCCATTGCCCGCATCTTCCATCTCAAATTTCAAAGAATTCAATTCACCCCAGATCTGATGCCGGCCGATATCACCGGTACCGAAATCCTGCAAGACACCGGAGAAGGGCGAAAGATGGTTTTCGTTCGCGGCCCGGTCTTCGCGCACATGCTGCTTGCAGATGAGATCAACCGCACCCCTCCGAAAACCCAGGCTGCTCTTCTGGAAGCTATGCAGGAACATCAGGTCACCGCCGCGGGCGTCCGCCATGCTCTGGAAGAACCGTTTTTCGTGCTGGCGACGCAGAACCCCATCGAGATGGAAGGCACTTATCCTTTGCCGGAAGCACAACTCGACCGATTCATGTTCAATGTGGTGATGGATTACCTTCCAGAAGATGAGGAGGTCGCTGTAGTTACTCGCACAACCTCGGCAGCAGGTTCCCCGATTTCAGCCCTGTTCACGGGTGAAGATGTCATACGGTTTCACGAACTCGTTCGCAAAGTGCCGGTGGCCGAGGAAATCGTGCGTTACGCTGTTCGGCTTGCGGCTCTATCCCGGCCTCATCAGCAAGGCGCCCCGGATTTCATCAATGAATGGGCCAGTTGGGGCGCCGGCACACGCGCAGGTCAATTCCTGGTCCTCGGGGCAAAAGCGCGCGCTCTGCTCAAAGGACGCGCGCATGTCACTGTCGATGATATTCGTACTTTGGCTTACCCCACCCTGCGCCATCGAATTCTGCTAAACTATCGCGCGGAGGCCGAGGGCATCACTGTGGAGAAAGTGATTGGGCGCTTGTTGGAAGCGATTCCATCCCCGATAGCTTCATGACGGAAACAAATCCCAAACTCCAGGCACCAAGCTCCAGAGAAGCTCCAATCTCCAAATCTCAAAACGTGGTCGCACGACGACAATGTTTTTTTGGGGCTTGGATTTTGATATTTCTCTGGAGCTTGGGGCTTGGAGTTTGGAGCTGTTATGCCCTCGCTTTCTAATCCCACCCTCACCGGTTCCCTCATCAACCCCCAGACGTTGATGAGCATACGCAATCTCGAACTGCGCGCTCGAATCGTTGTCCAGGGATTTTGGAATGGAATCCATCGCAGTCCCTATCATGGGTTTTCTGTGGAATTTACCGAATACAGGCAATACAGCGCCGGTGATGATCCACGCTATTTGGATTGGCGCGTCTTTGCGCGGAGCGACCGTTATTTTATCAAGAAATTTGAAGACGAAACCAACCTGCGTTGCCATTTGTTGGCCGACAACAGCCGCTCGATGGCCTTTGGTTCGCTGGGCTTCAGCAAGGCTTCATATGCCGCCACCCTGGCTGCCACGATCGGCTACTTTCTCTATCTCCAGGGCGACGCCATTGGCTTGCTGACGTTCGATGAAACGATTCGCGAGTACCTTCCAGCACGGCATCGAAGCGGGCATCTACGCCAAATCATGCTTGGACTCGAGCGGCCCCCGGGAGGACAGACCACCGATTTTGCCAGCCCACTCAAGCAAATGGTTGAGATCATTCGCAAACGAGGGCTTATGGTGATCCTTTCTGATTTCTTTGCTCCGATGGATCTGCTCGAACCACACCTGACCTCGCTGGCTGCTTGTGGTCACGATGTTGTGGTTTTCCAACTCCTCGACCCGGCAGAATTGAGTTTCAATTACGACAGCTCTGCCATGTTTGAGGACATGGAGTCAGGACGTACTCTGTTTATTGATCCAGGTTCTGCACGAAAAGACTATGAACGAAAGTTGGAGGCGCATTGCGCTCGCCTGCGGGCTGTCTGCCAGCGCCTCGGTATGACCTATCATCGCCTGAACACACAACGGCCATTGGAATTGGCGCTCTTTGATTTCCTTCGAGAGCGGATGCAGCGCCGCCGCAAGTTCCAGATCAGAGGCAGGGCCGCGAAAGGGAGCCACACCGGCGTCGCAAGCGTGACATGAGCTTTCTGACCCCACTTTTCTTGCTCGGTGCTTTGGCCATAGGGGTTCCGGTGGTTTTTCATTTGATTAGGCGCACGACGCGTCAGCGCATTTCCTTTAGCTCTCTGATGTTTCTTGAGTCATCGCCACCGCGGTTAACGCAGCGTAGCCGACTTGAACACATTCTGTTATTACTCCTGCGTTGCGCGGTGGTTTGCCTGCTGGCATTGGGGTTTGCCCGGCCATTTATCAAAAAAATGGTCACTTCCCCGCCTTCAAACATGCCTCCCCGACGACTGGTCGTACTCGTGGACACCAGCGCCAGTATGAGACGCGCAAACCTCTGGGACGACGCTCGCTCGCGAGTGCGGGCTATTCTCGGAAAAACCTCGCCGGTGGATGAGGTCGCAATTTTTTCTTTCGATAAGCACGTCTATCCCCTGGTCACCTTCGAACAATGGAATTCAATACCAGCCAACGAACGAGTCGAAATAGCTGCCAGAAAGCTGGCCGATACCTCTCCTGGCTGGATGGCAACTGAGCTGGGCTCGGCGTTGGTGACCGCCGCCGAGACCCTGGCCGATACTACCGGAAAGCCTGCCGTTCAGGCTGTACGTCAGGTAATTGTTGTCAGCGATTTGCAGGAGGGCAGCCGCCTCGAGCCGTTGCAAAACTACGAATGGCCGAAAGGGATTAATCTTATTGTGGAGGCTTTGCGCGCCAGCCATGTAGACAATGCCGGGCTGCAGCTAATCACAAGTCCTGATGAAGACAATCCCGGGAATAACGCAACTGTGCGCGTCCGAGTAAGTAATGAGCCCACCTCGAAAAAAGAACAATTCAAAATTGGGTGGGCGCAAGCAGATGGCCGGACTTTCATCGATAAACCCGTTGACCTTTACGTGCCCGCTGGTCAAAGCCGTACTGCACTGCTGTCCACGCAACAGCGCGGCACGTCGTTAGACCGAATCCTCCTGCAAGGCGACGACAACGATTTTGATAATACAGTTTTTGTCGTGCCGCCTGAGCAGGCCCGGTTGACCGTGTTATATACTGGCAATGGTTCGGCAACAGATCCACGCGGGCCGCTTTATTTTCTTCAGCGAGCTTTCCAGCAAACACAGCGTCAGTCAGTCCAATTATTGGTTCGTTTGGAGAACCAGCCATTGCTGCCTGAGGAGGTCAAGGCAGCCGCACTCATCCTGGTCAATGGGACGCTTTCGGATGACAGAGCGCAAACTTTCCATGACCAGGCAGTCTCTGGTAAGACGCTGCTCTTTTCATTGGCAAATCATTCGTTAGCCTCGACTCTGGCTCGTTTGCTGGGCGTGGGCCGTATGGAACTCGAGCCCGTAAATCCCAGTCGTTACGCCATGCTCGCAGAAATCGATTTTAGCCATCCTCTTTTCGCGCCATTTGCCGATCCACGCTTCAGTGATTTTACAAAAATTCATTTCTGGAAGTACACCCGATTCGATGCCAGCACCATCTCCGGAGCGCATGTTTTGGCAAAATTCGATAATGGAGATCCAGCTATCGTCGAAGTCCCATTGGGTAAAGGACGCGTCATAATTCTCGCCTTCGGATGGGGCGCAGATGACAGTCAATTTGCCCTGTCCACAAAGTTTGTACCCTTTCTTTATTCCATTCTCGAACAAAGTTCAGGGACACACCAACTTCCCAGCCAATATTTTGTGGGGGACTCCTTGCCTCTTGCAGCCGTGGCGGGGCTCGACGATGTAACAGTGAGAACCCCGGACGCTAAGGACCTGAAACTCGCCAGCGGTGCAACGAATTTTTCCGATACACTGTCTCCTGGAATTTATCGAGTTACCACGCCTCAACCATACCGATTCGCCGTGAATTTAGATGCGGCCGAGAGCCGGACTACGGCCTTGAGCCCGGATGAGCTCGAAAGACGGGGGCTGACGATTTCGAGTCTAACAGGCAACATCTCCGTGGAACGGCAACACCCGGTGCACCTTCAAAATGCCGAGCTGGAGAATCGACAGAAACTTTGGCGTGACTTGCTTGTCGCCGCGATAGGAATTTTATTGCTGGAATCATGGCTGGCGGGACGCACAGCGCGTCGTGTAACAGTAAAAGTGTAACTTGATAAACCTGTGGTATAATTGCTCGTCGCATGAATGCCGATGAACGCCTGAAGAACCTGTTGGCAGAGGTGAGGGCCCGCGGCCATCGACTGAAGCTTTGGGCTAATCTGACCAAGTGTTGGGCAGCGTTCGCGCTGGCAAGTCTTGTAGTGCTGTTGCTCGAACGGTCAACGGGTTGGGGAACATGGCTGGCCGTGCCGTTGATCACGACAGCCGCAGTTATTGCCGGATTCGTCATCCTTATTGGCACGAGGAGAACCCAATTAACCTGGCGCGAAGTCGCCCATCAAATTGAGAGGAGATTCCCTGATCTGGATGGCCGGCTGCTGACAGCGGTGCAACAAACTTACAATAAAGTCGGCGAATTGGACTATTTGCAACAAAGACTTCTGGAAGAAACTCTCGCCTGCAGCACTCAACGTGATTGGAGAAATATCATTCCAAATTCACAGATCACACTGGCCCAGACGGGTCACTGGCTGGCGCTGGGTATGTTGCTCATTGCGATTTGGAATCTCCCCAAAACACAAAGTCATGAGCTCATCGCCAGGATAACTGATTTTACCGTCAGTGTCGCGCCCGGCAATAGCAGTGTGGAACGTGGCAGCAGCGTTGTTATCTTTGGCCGTTTTGGCAAACTCCTGCCGCCGGCTGTCGATTTGGTGATTCAGCAAGCTCCCGAGAACAAAAGAATTGCGCTGGTGAAGAGTCTTGCGGACCCCATTTTCGGGGGAACCATTTCAGAGCTGACAACCAACCTGGTTTATCACCTTGAATATGCCGGCCAGCGTACACCCGCTTTTACCATCACCGTCTTTGAATATCCCAAGCTAGAACGCGCGGACGCCGAGCTCACGTTTCCCAGTTACACTGGCCAATCTCGCAAACGAATCGAGAATACGCGCCGTCTGAGCGCGGTGGAAGGCTCGCATTTGGACTTAACCTTGCGATTGAATAAGCCTGTTCGCTCAGCTCAGCTTATCACCAAGGACAATGCCAGGGATATTATTTCGCTGCAAATCGAGACCAACCGCCCCGTAGCCTTCCTGAGGGAGTTTGCACTTTCCGATAGCAAGAGCTACGAACTGCAATTGGTCGATGCTGAGGGCCGCACGAACAAAACTCAGTCTCAGTTCGTGTTTGATGCGCTCAAAAACCGAACCCCCGAGTTGAAGCTGACATCACCACGCGGCGACCTTCACCCGTCCGCCCTCGAGGAAGTTTCCTTTGAAGGCACGGTCTGGGATGATTTCGGCGTTGAAGGTTATGGATTGGCTTATGAAGTGCCAGGCCAGGAACCACGATTCATCCAGTTAGGGGAAAAAGTTGCGGCTAAGGAGAAATCTTCGTTCAAATATGTCCTACCGCTTGAAGATTTAGGCATTCAACCCGATCAGCTTGTGGCTTGGTTTGCCTGGGCTGACGATAAAGGAACCGATGGCCAGATCCGGCGCACTGCCGGAGACTTGTATTTTGCCGAGGTTCGTGCTTTCGATGAGACATTCCGGGAAGGCATGCAGCCGGATGGAGGGGGAGGTGGCGATGCTGGGGGCGATAAGCGATCAGAAGGGACCCGGCTGCTCGAGCTGCAGAAAAAAATCACCAGCGCCACATGGAATTTACAGCGCCAGTACGGCGCGCCGATATCGTCAGAAAGGCCCGCAACACCGGTTTTGCGCGATGAAAAAATGCCGCAGCCCAAGCCAATTGAACCTTCCAAGCCACGCCAATCGAATCTACTCAAATCGCCCGTCAATCCTTTAATGGGCGCGGCGTTGTATCACAAGGGATTTACCCCGAATGCTTTTCATTCTGTAGCGTTTGGACAGGTGGACCGTATATCAGAGCCTGCCCCTCAAACAGGTGGTAGACGAAGATCAAGAACGCCCAACCAACCTGCGGCCAAAGGCCGAACGTATCAGGAGGATGCCATAGTAGTCCATGATTCCATGGCTCAAGCATTGGAACAGGCAGAAATTATTGCCGAAGGCCAAAGGGACCCGCGCGCTGAGAAACTCTGGCTGACCGCCGTAAACGAGATGAAGAAAGCGCTCGAACTGCTTGCCGCAGCCACAAACTCACCTAAATCGTTGTCCGATGCCGTGGTGGCTGAACAAGCGGTCTATCAGGCTTTGCTCAAAGTCCGAGAGCATGAATACGAGGTCATGCGCAATAGCAAAAATCAAAGCCAGGGTGGCGGTAGCGACAGTGAACGAATGCAAAGACAGCTCGAACAGATGGAAATGACCCAGTCTGAAAACCGTTATGAAACCCAGCGGCAAGCACAGCGTCCTCAGAACAACCAGGCGCGCGAGCAATTGCAAGTCATGAATCGCTTGCAGGAATTGGCCAGGCGTCAACAGGATCTCAATGAACGGCTCAAGGAATTGCAAACGGCGTTGCAGGAGGCCAAAACCGAACAGGAACGCGAAGAAATACAGCGGCGCTTGAAACGGCTTCAGGAAGAGGAACAACAAATGTTGGCGGACGTGGACGAAGTTCGGCAACGAATGGATCGGTCTGAGAACCAATCGCGCATGGCCGAGGAACGCCGCCAATTGGAACAGACTCGCGAGGACATTCAACGTGCTGCCGACGCCTCAAAACAAGGCTCGGTTTCCCAGGCACTGGCAGCCGGCACTCGAGCACAACGTCAGCTACAGGAACTTCGGGATCAGATGCGCAAGGAAAGCTCCAATCAGTTTGCTGAGGATTTGCGCCAAATGCGAACCGATGCGCGCGAACTTTCCCGTCAACAAGAGGATATCCTCAAGAAATTATCCCCTGAAACCGCCTCGAAAGATGGACCAAAACCGCTCACTGATGCGCCGGAACGTGAGCAACTTATGAATCAGTTGGGACAACAGAAGCAGCGCATGACTAATCTCGTCGATCGCGCCACTCAAGTTTCTGAAGAAGCCGAAGTGGCGGAACCTTTGCTTTCCCGGCAGCTTTACGATTCGTTGCGAAAATTCAGCCAGGATAATCTCCAGAGCATGAAACAAACGGAAGAAGATTTGGTCAGCAAAGGCCTTATGAGCGAAAATCGATATGATCGCTTCAAGCAATCCCCGGACCCGGAGGCAGCTAAACTGATGGAGATCACCTCGGAATTATTGCGCCAGGATGCTCGTCGTCAAGCCGCTGAGATCGCACAACGCTCGCGCGAATCGATCAACGATCTCAAGCAAGGTGTTGAGCGCGCAGCCGAAAATATTCTTGGCGATGACACCGAGGCTCTGCGGTTGGCCCAGGATCAATTAACAAAATTGGCACAAGACCTGGAGCGGGAAATGAGCCAGGCCTCTACCAATGGAGCCGCCTCACAGACCAGTGATGATCAAAAATCCTCGGCGCAACGTGGAGACGCCACGGGTGCATCGACTCGCGCACAATCGACGAATACGGACCAGGGAGAGGAAGCCTCAGCCCAACCGGGAAAAGATTCCAACGACAAAAGTGGCACGCAATCCAACAGTTCCGGGCAGCCAAATGAACAGGCAAAAGCCTCAGGCAAAAGCGCACAAGCCAACGGTCAGCAATCCGGTTCTGCGCCGGAAGGCGAGCAAGCCGAAGGCAATGATAAAGGCCAGGGCTCGCAGTCGCGTGGCCAACAGCCCGGAAACGTATCGGGAGGCAATTCTCAGAGAGGCGAAGCAAATTCTAATGACCCCGCCGTCGGGAGGTCAGCCCAAACTGCGCGAAGCGGCCGAAACACTCGCGGCCGGAGCGGCGGCGGAGTTGGAAATGACTGGGACGGCGCCTGGCTGGATAATTTCAATCACGTCAACGACGACCGAGTCTGGCAGGGTGGCCCCCTCACGGGCGGTGATTTTGGTCCCTGGTCCGATCGCTTGCGAGAGGTTGAAGAAGTGCTCGAGTTTCCAGACTTGCGCAATGAAGTAGCCTCAGCCAGAGAACGGGCGCGGCTGATGCGTCAGGATTTCAAGCGCGACCAAAAGAAACCCGATTGGGCAGTCGTGCGGCTCCAAGTAATGAAGCCATTGCTCGAAGTTCGCGATCGCGTTGCCGACGAACTCGCCCGTCGCGATTCCAATGACGCCCTGGTCCCAATCGATCGCGACCCAGTGCCTACCCGTTACTCAGACCTGGTGCGGCGCTATTACGAGGAGTTGGGCAAAACCAAACCTTAACGAGCATGCATTGGGATTGATTACTGGACAATTTGCGATGCTATGATTTAATAAGGCGTTGTTTAGTGTAGTTCAAAGCAAGCTAACGCGGGGTGGATATTCCGAGCTGGTTTCCACCCTTTTTTCGGGAGTTTTTCTCCTTTTTGTAACCCGTTCCGTTTCAGCTCCATCTGCAACCTCCAAAGCTATAACCACGGGAGCTAACGTTCGAAAATTGCCAGGGCACATTCCTTCTGCGGCAGATCAGCTAACCCCTGAAGGTTCTTTACCCGGAGCACAAAGATTAAATCTGGCCTTCACATTACCGCTGAAAGATCTGATCGGCCTTGACGAATTGCTGCGCGGAATCTACGACCCCACCAACCCTGATTTCCGCCACTATCTCACCCCGGAACAGTTCAGTGAAAGATTTGGCGCAAGTGAGGCCAGCTATCAGAGCGTCGTTACCTTTGCCCGTAGCCACAATCTGACCATAACAGCAACGCACCCGAATCGATTGGTATTGGATGTAAACGCCACTGTCGCCGAGATCGAACAGGCTTTTCATTTAAAGCTCCGGGTTTACAACCACCCGAACGAGAACCGCAAATTCTTCGCGCCAGATTCCGAACCTTCCGTGGACCAGGGATTACCTATTCTTCACATTAGCGGCCTGGATAATTATTGGCTACCCCACCCTAATTTTAAATCAACACCCATCGATCAAATGGACGGCGTAAAGCCTCGCAGCGGTTCCGGGCCAAGCGGCACTTACGCAGGAACTGACTTCCGCAAAGCCTATGTGCCGGGCACGCAGTTGACGGGAACAGGACAAAGTGTGGGCCTCCTGGAGTTTGATAGTTATTACTCCAGCGATATCACAGCGTACAATAATCAAATTGGACTGGCAGTTGGCGGCCCTCAACTCGTGAATGTGTCTGTGGATGGCGGAGTATCCCAGCCGGGCGCTGGAAATGGTGAGGTCGCCCTGGATATCGAAATGGTGATCGCAATGGCTCCCGGAGTTTCCAAAATTTATGTATATGAAGCTCCTAATCCCAGCCCCTGGGTCGATCTGTTGAGCAAAATGGCAAACGATAACCTGGCCAAACAACTCTCCTGCTCATGGGGGGGTGGTTCGCCCGACTTAGGGGCGGAAAATATTTTTAAACAAATGGCTGCTCAAGGACAGTCGTTTTTCAATGCTTCCGGTGATTCGGACGCTTTTGTGGGTTTAGTTGATTTTCCTTCGGACAGCACCAATATCATACAGGTCGGTGGAACCACGTTGAATACCGGTGTAAACGGGAGCTGGTCCTCGGAAACCGTTTGGAACTGGGGACGAGGCACAGGAAGCAGCGGCGGCATCAGCACATATTATCGACTGCCAATCTGGCAGCAGGGAATCAGTATGGCCCTTAACCAGGGCTCGACCCTGATGCGCAATACTCCAGACGTCGCTCTGACGGCAGATGATATATTCACCATTTCCGATAGAGGTGTTCGCAGCACTGTAGGTGGCACCAGTTGCGCCGCGCCGCTATGGGCAGCTTTGATGGCCCTTGTAAATCAAAAGGCAGCGGCCAGGGGACTTCCGGCATTAGGTTTCGTGAATCCAGCTTTATATCAAATTGGCAAAGGCCCGAATTACACGAATTGCTTTCACGATATCACGAGCGGTAATAATACCTGGACTCGAAGCCGAAGCGAATTCTTCGCAGTCACTGGTTATGATTTATGCACAGGTTGGGGTACCCCTAATGGAACAAACTTCATTAATTCCCTTGTCCCAGACGCCACGATATCCATCGTCAATCGTCCCTTTTTGCTGACACCAAAACTTTCCGACGGCCGTTTCAGCTTCATTCTGAGTGGAGACGCTGGTTTTAGGTACGCCATTGAGACAACAACGAATTTCTCCGAGTGGACCGTGATGGCAATTCTGACTAACTCAGTCGGCGTTGTTCCTTTTCTTGACACGAATTTATTGACTTCGCCGCTCCAGGCCTATCGAGCTCGCGTAATTCCTTAATTGGTCACCAGAAGAACTTTCAAAAAAGCGTCTGTTTCAGGAGCGATCTGCGGATGTCGCTGAAGCACGCTCTTTTTCGGCGCTTATCAGGATTGAACAACAGGCGGCACAGGCGAAATATTCCACTCCGCGATTGGATGCGACGCCCCGCAATCGAGACATTGAGTGGTTGGGTATTCACTTCCACAATGAGGGCAGCGGGCAAGACTTTCAAACATATCGAATGCTTTTAAACACCGGCCACAACGCCAGATGGGTGCCATAACTGGAGGGAGGTGACAGGAGGGACAGGCAAAGCCTGAGCGCCGAGGTAGTTTTGAGATTCGGGTTAGTGCGCGGGCTTCAAGCAACCCGCGCCAGCAATTCAGCAAAATAAAAACAGAAACGATCCCGATCCAGAGATCTTGGGCAAACACCGCCAAAACAAACAGCCCGGCCACACCAATGAAACCAATGACTACCGTGATCATCAGGCTGCGCGCCCGTCCCGCGACAAACCAAAGAAGAGAGCGCAGAATCTGTCCTCCATCGAGAGGATAGATCGGCAACAGGTTAAAAACCAGCAGGCCAAAATTGATGTAGAAAATAGAGCGGAGCAAAAGATAGGCGTCGGGAAACGAATCAGGCAGGCTGCTCTGGCGGGCCACCAAAAACAGGGCAGTCAAAACCGGCGCAAGCAAGAGATTCACGAGCGGCCCGGCGGCAATGCTCCAGAGTGTCGCCCCCGGACGGGGCGGCGGCGCCACATACGCCACGCCTCCAAGCGGCCAGAGAACAATTTGCTCCGCTTTACCTCCCACTTGCCTGCAGGCCAATGCATGGCCGAATTCATGTGCCAGCACAATCGCAAACAATGCCAGGTACTCGAGCGCATTCCCTAAATAGGAAGAATACGCGTTCGAACGGGTGTTGATCTCGACCAATGCAACCAGGAACCAGGACCAATGCAGATACACCTGGATTCCAGAAAAACGGAACAGGCGAATCGATCCTTTTTTCGTCGGTAACACCCCAGAAGCTAACAATGTGCTCTATTCAGTAACAAGAACTTTGGAGAACGAGAATGAGAATACGATAAGGGAGAATGAAATAAATAAAATGTTCCTGTCATTTATTCCGAGCAAACATTTTTCCTGGTAATTGACGAATAAGACGTTTCATTTCCAAACTCAACAAGGCCACGGAAACGGCAGAGCTGGGCAGACCACTTTGGCGAATTACTTCGTCGATACTTACTTCTTCATGATCGAGCGTATCATAAATTTTTTGCTCGTTTGCGGAGAGTTCGAGGGCGGGCAGAACTCCGGTTTCACTCGCGCCCGCAGGGCGGTTGCTGGCAGGGAATAAATATTCGAACTCGCTCAGAATATCCTCGGCACTTTCGCAAAGCTTGGCGCCTTTCTTGATCAACTCATGGCAGCCTTTGCTGCGGGGTGAATCGATGCGGCCAGGTACGGCAAAGACCTGGCGTCCGTATTCGTTAGCGAAGTTGGCGGTGATCAACGCGCCGCTGCTCAAGTTTGCCTCGACCACCACTGTGCCCAGTGTCATTCCCGCGACTATCCGGTTACGAATAGGGAAGGATTGTTTGTCCGGCGGCCGATTGAACGGGAATTGTGTGACCACGGCTCCATTGGCTGCGATACGTTGAAAAAGCTCCGCGTTTTCGGGCGGCGTCACTAAATTTATTCCTGTTCCTAATACAGCAATGGTGCGTCCTTTCGCGCTCAAGGCGCCCTGGTGCGCCGCTGAATCAATGCCTCGGGCGCCCCCGCTGATCACTGTGACTCCGAGGTACGCCAATTGATAAGAGAGCTTGCGCGCAACTTCCATCCCATAATGCGTCGTCATGCGCGACCCAACCATGGCCACAGAGTTTTTGTCCTTTGCCGATAACTGACCTTTGACATAAAGCACGACGGGTGGATCGTAGATTTGGTGAAGCAACGCGGGATACTCGGGATCAGCCTGGGTAACGACATGGCAGCCGTACTCGTCGATACGTTTGAGTTCTGCCTTTAAGTCGACGTTTTTTTCCCAACTCGATATGGCGTCAGCAGTTTCTTCACCAATGTTTCGGGCCTGAAGCAGTTGCTGCCTGGAAGCACCCAAAATCGTTTTTGGCTCGCCAAAATGGTCGAGGAGTTGCCGAACGCGGATGGGTCCGACGTGCTCGATCAGGTTTAGCGCGACCAAGGCTTCACGATTCTCCATGGGGTTTGCATAATCCTTTTGGTATTCCCGGGCAAGGTGAATTGTTGCTCCATAACGTCATCGGAAAGGTGGGACCGAAAGCTAAGGGTCGAGTATGCCCCAAACTCAATCTAGCTCCTCCAGTGGCAATGCCGCTTGTGAACCGTACGAACATGATGGAACGGTGGTCGCGTAGGGCTAAGGACGGCTAGATTAATGTGTTCCGGGTCAGGTTGAAGTTTGGTGTGAGGAAGCGTTGTTAGTGGCAGTCCCTTAGCGGTCCATCTTTGAACGGCTGCCTTGAACTTAATACTGGCTGGTCTCGCCGTTGTTATGAGCCGTTTCGATTGGCTGGTCCTCTCTCTGTAGTGGTTCGGGTTTTAATGAGGTTTGACAAACCCAAATTTCACGCCCACGGTTATTGCGAGTTTAGGATACGAAGACCCCGTTTAAGAGAGGAACCATAATGCCTGTAATCCTTGGTCTGTTTGGTTTCGGCGGAAGCGAGATCATCGTGATTCTGATTTCTGTTGCGGTTCTCATTTTCGTCATGCATAGGGCTTGGAAAAGGCGGTAACAAGTTCTCCAATCCCAACGCAAGAAACGAGCCGTGGAAACTTGTCTGTTTGAAAGCGATCAAAAACGGGATGGGCGACAAGTCATAGTAATCAAATCCGGCATGCTTTTCAGTAAAGACACTCCAAAGTCTCGCCGTTTTCGGATTTGGAGCGTTTACCTTCTCATTGTTGTTGTGTCGGTTTCCATCACGTTTGTTGTTCGTGTGGCAAGGACTCCCACTGAGCCATATATTTTCGTGGGTTTTATCCCGACGAACAGGCTTGGGCGGGTTGTTGGGGATACCAGACCCGCAATCACCTTAGAATTGAGTAATAGGATGTCATTCAATATGGATTATTTGGTTGAGATCGAAGTATTGCACTCCACTCCCCCTCCGGGCTCGGATTATCCTGAACTTTACAGTTTTGGCTCCTCAATTGTAACCCATTCTCAAAAACTTGAATTTATATATGAACCCTCTGGCCGCCTGAGGATTCGTGTTTTGTATCAGCGGCAGTTAAAGCCAATTGAAACATCCATTCTTAATAAAGTTCATTGGCTGAAGCGACATTACCCTTTCCAGCGTTGGTATTACTCACCCGTTTACGAATGGAAAAAACCGGAATAGTCAACTTTCCTTCCATGGGTATGCTCACCAAGAATTCCTTCGAAACACGGCTTTTTCGGATTAGGGCCATTTGCCTTCTCATTGTTGTTGTGTTGGCTTCTACTTTGTTCGTTGCTCATGTGGCAAGGCAGCCCTCTGAGCCATTTGTTTCGGTAAATCTTGTCCGCACGAATATGTTTCCGACCGACATAGAAGCAATCAGCATCGAGCTGAGTAATAGAATGTCATTTGATGTGAGTTGTTGGGTTTACACAGAACCTTCAGATTCGATAAAGCCGCCAACTGCAACGATGCTGGTTCTCACAGCCATTCCGGCTCAAATGACAAGCAACTTTGTAGCAGGACCCTACGGAAAGCCGACGTTGTTTGTTTCATATCAGCGGAAACTCAAGCCTGCTGAACTAACGGTTCTCAACAAAATCCCTTGGCTGAAGAAGCACTATCCTTTCAACCGCCGCGGTTCCTTCACTATTCACAGACCCATATCTGATGTTCAGATCCGCAGCGAATCCAAACAACAATCGTAGTGTTCACCCTATTATGAAATCATTACTGGTCATTACCGTAGCAGCCTTGCTTCTCGTCGGATGTGCCACTTCTTCCGTCCATCACACCGAACAATGGGAGTATAAAGTTAAGACGAATCCAGACCGAGACAGCCCCAACAAAAATATTGAGCCATTCTTAAATGATATGGCGAAAGAGGGTTGGATATTTATGCAAAGGGACGAGTCAGGTAACTTTTACTTTAAGCGAGTTACGCGGTAGAAATCCAAGCTGTGCTCAGAGATGCTTTCACAACTCGCCATTTTCGGATTTGGGCCATTTGCCTTCTCTTGTTCGTTATTGTGTCGGCTTGCATTGTTGTTCGCTTGGTAAGGCAGCCCTCTGAGCCATTTGTTTCCGTAAAACCTGTCAGGTCGAGCACACAACGGACCTCGGAGCCCTTTGATTCGGTAAAACCTGTCAGCTCGACCATACTTTGGACCGACACCCCAGCAACGGTCATTTTCTTGAGTAATAAAATGTCATTCACAGTGAATTGTAGGATTGTGGCAGAAGGGTTGCGCTCTGAGAAATGGGTGCCTCTAACGAGCATTTTGTTCACTTCGGTTGATGCTCATTCTCAAAAAGTCGCAGCAATAGTATATGAACCGCGGTTCAATCCCATTGGTGCTACAGGGCCAAGCAGGTTATCTGTTTCGTATGGGCGGCAACTTAAGCCTCTTGAATTATCGGTTCTCAACAAAATCCCTTGGCTGAAGAAGCACTATCCTTTCAACCGTCGTCGTTTGTTCACTATTTACGAACCGGTCTCTGATGTTCACGTTAGCAGCGAATCAAAATAAAAACCGTAGTGTTCAATCCGTATTATGAAAAAACAAACCATCATGTTTCTTATTTTAGCTCTCGTAGCCAGCAGCCTCTTGTTAGGTGCTGTTCCGCCCAAGCTACCAAAATGGGAATATAAGGAAGCATTCACCGTCAAAGCACTCAATGAAATGGAGGAAAAGGAAGAGGGATGGAGCGTCGTTGGCTTTAGTGTTGACCAAAACATGACCACACACATTTTGTTAAAACGGCAGAAGCAATGACCGTCTGGCGGAACACTTTGAAGGCTCGACGTTTCAAGATTTGCGGCATTTACCTTCTCTTGTTTGTTATTGGGACCGCTTACATTGTTACTCATGTGGCAAGTCGGCCTTCTGAATAATTTGTGTCGGTAAAGGCTATTTCTTTGTGTGAAAACCGTCGCATCCATAGCGGCCTTGGCCGCCAGCACGCTGTCTCTGCCACGGAGGTCGCTGTCTCAACGTCTTACATTTCGTGGTAAAAATTATTAGGTGCGTTTCGTTTCTGTGAGCGATCCGCTTCGCGCCTCCACGGCTTTGCAGTGCAATGTTTCACTCGTCATTTTGTGCAAAATTCTGAGTCGAAAAAGTTGGCTGAGCTGCTTGTTAAGGGCCTCGATTCTCGCGAAGCGTCGGGAGTGCGCCGTATCCCGGCGCTTTCATGGCTTTTGCTCCAGCCAAAACCTTCGTACAAAGACTATCCAAAGCGCCGGAATGCGGCGCACTCCAAACGCTTCGCGAGTTTCGTTGCGGCTCTTCCGCACCGGGACCTTGCGTTAAGGTCCCCGTTGCTGCGGGCCCCAGGCTGGGACTGATTACTGACTACTGGTCACTGATCACTGGTCGCCAAATGGCAATCAGAATTTCGCCAGATAATGCCACCCCTTAATTTGAGAAGAACGAATTCGGGGCCCGACGGCGCCGCGCCCCCACCAGTAGTCATTCAGGTCGGTGACTCCACCTGTGCCGACCGGGACCAGGACTGCAGGCGAGCCGGTGCTGCAATCTTTGGCGGCGGCAAACCATGCGGGATAGATCGGCATCCACCAGTTGCTCAACCCCATGTGTTTAGCAAATGCTTTCGGGAAGCCGGTTTCAGCGCCGGCCAACGAAGCAAACCCCATCAAAATATGAAGGCCATCGATATCACTGCCCCAACGCGCGACGATCCCTTTATTGTCGGGATCAACATTCTGCAGGACATCACAACTCAATAATCCGAGCCACTCGAGCGTATTGTTCCCCCACGAATCGATAGCGTCATAGTAATGAAGCGGGCCTATGCCGTAAGGACTGACAAAGAAGAATTCGTCTGAATCGCCGTGCCCGATGTGCAGCAGAATGTCGTTGCTGTCCACGACGTAATCGTTGATGCCGTTCGGATTATCCAAAGCGTCAATGTAATTCCAGTGCAGGGAGCTGTAATCTTCGTTCAAAGTTCCCAGCGCGCCGAAGATCGGATTGGCCATCGAGAAAAACCAGTCGTGTGTATCTTGCGTGCCGAGACCAGGAGAATACGGGCTTTCATATCCCCAATGATACGTCGGCGTGAAGGTAATGTTCGGCAACGGGGTCGGCTTGGCGAGGATCGAAAAAGATTGGCGGGAGTTTATGGCCACGCCATTGGCATCGATGACTCGGGAGATAACCGTTTCAGTGAGCGGGATAGTCGAGTTCGTCACGATCAATCGATAGAAAACGTTTGTAAGCGGAGCGGGCGCGACCTCGACGGAACTTCCGCCGTCAGGGAGCATGGAAACCGGATTTGTCAGGACCACCCACGAGTCTGAGACCAGATTCGAGGATTGTTGCAAGGTAAAGAATCCGCCGGCGTCGTACCACGTCAGCCGCACATGAGTCGAGTCAATGAGACTAAGACTGAGTTTGGGGCCGGCGAGCTGCAATTCGGGTGAGTAGCTGATGCTGGTGCTGGAATTGGTGCGAAGCGCGCGATTATTGCCATCCCATTGGTAGGTATACGGCTCAGCACCGCCAGAAACACGCACCGAACCGGCGACTTCAGTTCCGCCGTTGAGCGGATTGGCAACAAACACTACGCTGGGAACGAATCCAGCATCGTCGGTGGCGGGGATCATGATGGGCATAAGGTTCGCGGTGCGGATTGTGCCGGTAGTGGGATTTGTGACGTTGAACGTGCCCCCGCATCGATACCAGGGAATGATAGCGACAACCGAAGTAATTGAAAGGGGCGGCGCGTAATACACCAGTTGAGGCATAATCTGCGGGTTGAGGCCGGGAAAAGCGGCGGCGGCGCGGTTGCTCGCTACACCTGAGGAGATCAGCGTGACCAACGGCCCCGCGGTGAGGGTGCGAGCTGAATAGAGGACGCGAGTGGGGCGTCCACCCGGAGCAAAACTGCAATGAACCACCGCGCCCGGACCAATAAGCGGATACCCCGACGGAAGAGTAAATTGGTAATCGACCTCGGTATCTATCGCGTTACTGACGGAGAGGAGCGAATGGTCATCATTCGTGAACCAGGATTGAAGAAAAGTGTGGGTTACGGCAGGAGTACCGTATTGGGGGGTTAAGCCACTGGAAGAAAGAGCGGACGAAAACTGGACGACGGCGGCATTCGAACCGACCGATACCAGGCCGGCTGCGGCATTGAGATCCACTTTCTCGTATCGCAGAGGAATGGAGGGATACTTATTTGGCGATTGCGACGTGAAGTTGCTGAGAACTGTGGGGTCAGTGATTGGCACTGTGGGCAGAGCGAGAAAGTTCGTGGGGTCCACGAATGAGAAGGCGTTGCTTTCGACGACAACCATGTCAACGGGCAGAGCAAGCGCGGTGGCCAATTGATTTGCCTGGGCAGGCTGTACGCCGGTTTGCGTGACAAAATAGACAGGCAAACTCGGTCCGCTTTGACTGTGAGATAAGAAGGGGAAAAGAAAAAAGAGGCTCGAGAAAATCGCGCCAAAACAAAATTTGATTTTCATTACGCAAGCTCTCCATCGCCCGCTCGCGCCTTTGCAGATAAGAAATTAATCGCACAAGCAAGCTACCGAGTCCAGGAAAATTGCGGGGGAACAAGAAATCATCCAAAATTCACTCCTCACGTTGCGAGTTCGATATGATGGCGAAAAGAATATATGTCGGCTTTGAACCGCTAACTCCCAGGCGGGAGTTGCCGAATCGGGCTTTGTTCCCTTCTCTGAGAAATCCGCTTTGCACCAGGTTGGTCAGGTCCACTTTGCTTACGGGCACGACCGGAAATGTGACAGCGTAGCCGGGCTTTTTGAGGATGAATCATTGTAATCCCTGGGAATGTAACTGCAGCTCCAGGTGCCATCCTCACGATTCGTCACTGGGCAGGTCTGGAAATCCACGTTCTCGATCTGGTCCGGTTTGTTTCCGGGTCCTTGGATCATTATTCCCACCTCGGAAACGGGTAGGCCCCGCTCATCCACCACACTGCCGCCTGACGCCGTCGCTGGGTCGAGCTTGATGGTGTATTCAGCCGGCACCGAATCGCCATGAAATCCGACTGATTTCGGCACGTGCCCCTCCGCCACCACAAACACATTTGGACCGGGATTCTTCCTCGCATCCTCGGGCTCAAGAATAGCGGCATTGCCGTTATCGTCTGTCAGTAAGTCGTGACTTTCGCCGGCTCCGCCCACCCGAAGGAGGCAAAATGTACTTTGGTCTGAGCCAGCCCGTCACCTGTTTCAGCGTCCAACTAACAATGTGCTGTAACCCTATTGCCTAATGTGTGAGGATCACGCAACTTTCGCGATCCTCACGCAAATGCACGGCGAACTTATGCTTAAAACCAGGTGGAATAGAACGTGCTTCGAGTGTCGAAACCAAACCGCATGGATAGATTTTGAAAGCACACTTGCGGGGGCCATCCGGCACCTAAGCCAATACCATGTAACTTTATCTTTAACGTATGAAGTTGGGGCCTTCGAAAAGCTTCTAAAAATCACTTCCTGGCAGCTTTTGCTTTAGCTCCCACCCAGCCGGACTTTGTGTTTGGAGGACACAAAGATGAGGGAAGTGAAGCTTGCTATCGCCAGATGTGTGGTTCGCAACCGGCCTTGATAATGAGATTTCGCGGCGATGCCAAAGATTTTTACCACGGATAAGACCGGATAACACGGATAAGATCTCCTGTCTGTAATTTTTGGGTTTGGCGTTATGCCCTTAGCCGGAAAGATGCAATTCAACCGCGAATTGGCCTGTGCTACGGAAATCTCAGCGCAGAACCTGGGGTCGCATGGCTGCTTGAGCGCATTAAAAAGTCCAGATCCGCAAGCACCTGAGCAGGAGTGAAGAAGGTTGATGTGAACGCCTGATGGCAGGCCTCCAGCAACGTTAAGGAATGGATGGACTCGACACCTTTCCGTTCTTTGGGCGTGAGGGCTCTGCCCAGTTTTTCCTCGGCCGCACTGATGATTCCACGCTTAGTGTTCCCGATCACCTGTTTAAATTTTCTTATCATACAACGATGCATAATACCGCATCGTGACGAGAATAGCGGAAGGAAAATAATCGGCCTATTAGGTATTCACCTTATGTTCGAGCAAAAGACTAAGTGACCCAATCCACGAACCGAGTTCTAATTTTCCAGGCCTTTAGCCTATGGATACAAATGAGCAAGGAAACCAATCATTCGTCTGCCTGAGACTTAAAAATAAGATCGTCGGCACCCGATTGTTCACCCTTTTGCCCCTGAAACGGAAGCCGCGAAACCCCCTCAAAATGCTTGATTTGCTGGATTAAAATGTTAATTTCAATTTCAATGAATGCCCCCTCTTCAAATCCGTCTGTCTCATAGCGTAACCTATGAAACAGAAACTGGTTAACTTGATGCTTGCCCTAATGGTTGCAGCGTCGATTTCGGCACGGACCTCAGCCGCAGAAGGGGATTCCAAAGAGGCTCCAAAAGTCAGTTATTATCGCGAGATTCGCCCCATTCTTCAAGCCAATTGCCAGGGCTGCCATCAACCAGCCAAATCCAAGGGTGGTTATATCATGACGGAATTCAAACGCCTTCTTGCCGGAGGTGACACGGAAGGCGCCGCAATTGTTCCTGCTCATCCCGATAAAAGCGCCATTTTAAAAATGGTAACCCCTCTGGATGGCGAGATTCGCATGCCCAAAGGCAAGCCTCCATTGATGGAAACCGAAGTAGCGTTAATCAAGGCCTGGATTCAGCAGGGTGCCCAGGACGATACGCCGGCTGACGCCAAACGTCACTATGATACGGAGCATCCTCCAGTTTACACCCGCCCGCCGGTCATTTCCTCCCTGGATTATTCACCAGATGGCAAGCTGCTGGCAGTTGCAGGTTTTCATGAAGTGCTGCTGTACGACAAGGAGAACGCCCTCGTGGATCGTCTGATTGGACTTTCTGAGCGCGTTCAATCCTTGCGTTTTTCTCCAGATGGCCAATGGCTGGCAGTCGCAGGCGGTGATCCATCCAGATTGGGAGAGGTCCAGGTTTGGGATGTTGCGAAACGCAAACTGACAGTTTCAGCGCCGGCGAGCTACGACACCCTGTACGGTGTCAGCTGGTCTCCGGACAGCAAACTCATTGCCTTTGGCTGCCCGGATAACACGGTCCGTGCGATCGAAGCAGCTTCGGGGAAACAGGTGCTCCAGATGGGCTCGCATAGCGACTGGATCATGTGCACCACTTTTTCCGCAAAAGGAGATCACGTCATTTCTGGAGGACGCGATATGAGTGTCAAACTCACTGAACTCGCCGAGCAACGGTTTGTGGATAATGTCACCTCGATTACACCCGGGGCACTCAAAGGCGGTGTTCTCGCCTTGGCGACTCATCCCACGCTCGATCACATTGTCACAGGCGGTTCAGATGGTTTGCCGAAAGTTTATCGAATTTTCCGCGAAACAAAACGTGAAATCGGTGATGACGCTCAATTCGTCTCGGATCTCTTTCCCATGACTGGACGTGTCTTTACTGTCCGGTTCAGCCCTGATGGGAAACGTATTGCCGCAGGAAGCGGTTTGGATCGTGGCGGCGAAATTGTTGTATCCAGCTATGACTTCACCAATGACGTGCCCAAGGAACTGCGCCAACTCATGGGCAAAGTCCCCGGGTCCCGCAAACCCGAGGAACAGAAACAACTCGATGATTATAAAAAACAAGGAATCCATGAAATTTCGCGTGTGACCATTCCCGAATCCGCGATTTACTCGATTGCGTTCAGTCCGGATGGAAACATGATCGCGGCAGCAGGTTCTGATGGGATGATCCGGCTGATCAGTGCGACGAATGGCAGCATTGCAAAATCATTTGTCTCGGTGCCAATAGCCAAAGACGCAGTCGCCGAGGTCAAACCTGTTTGGGGCAGTGCGCATATAAGAAGCTCAGAACCCGCTCTTTCTTCCGAATCATTGCCGGAAGGGGCGAAGATAGAATCACTCGAGGTGCAGCCAACCCCGCTCAAATTCACCAGTCCAAATGATTACGCTCAACTGTTGGTTGTTGCCCGGCTGGAATCTGGTGACTCCGCCGATGTGACCCGAATGGCAAAGTTCACCTTAAGCCGACCGATTGCAGAGGTCTCTGCTCGGGGCGTATTGCGTCCTTTAAAGGATGGAACCGCTAAACTGGCCATTTCTCTTGCGGGAAAAACGGTCGAAGCGCCAGTCGAGATTTCGGATCTGGGGAAAGGTTATCAGGCGGATTTTATTCGCGATGTTAACCCGGTGCTATCGCGGCTTGGATGCAACGCGGGTACTTGTCATGGAGCAAAAGACGGCAAGAACGGGTTCAAGCTTTCTTTGCGCGGTTATGATCCGGAAACGGACTTGCGCGCTCTGACCGATGACATGGCCTCGCGTCGGGTCAACCTGGCTTCGCCCGATGACAGTTTGATGCTTCTGAAAGCTGTAGCGGAAGTGCCGCATGAGGGTGGACGTCGGACGACCTTGGACAGCAAATACTATGGCATCCTTCGGCAATGGATCGTGAATGGAGCGAAGCTCGATACGAAGTCTCCGCGCGTGACGAAGATTGAGATCTTCCCGAAAGATCCTGTGGTCCAACAAATCGGCTCACGGCAGCAGATGCGAGTGATTGCCACTTACGGGGACGGCGCCATGCGAGACGTGACCGCTGAGGCATTCGTTGAAACTGGCAATGCCGATGTGGCTATACTCGAGACGGGCGGGCTGATCACAACTTTGCGTCGTGGGGAAGCACCCGTCCTGGCGCGTTACGAAGGAAACTATGCAGCCACCACGGTGACCGTGATGGGTGATCGATCCGGTTTTGTGTGGAAGGAACCGCCGGCCTGGGGAAAAATCGACGAGCTGGTGGCAGCGAAATGGAAGCGAATGAAGATCGAACCTTCCGAGCTTTGCACCGATCTGGAGTTTATCCGAAGGGTTTATCTCGACCTCACGGGATTGCCTCCTTCCCCGGAAGAGATTCGGTCCTTTCTGGACGACTCGCGTGAAACGAAGGTCAAGCGGAGCGCCGTCATCGATCGGTTGATTGGCAGTCCGGAGTATGTCGATTTTTGGGCGAATAAATGGGCTGATCTTCTCCAATGCAACAGCAAGTTTCTCGGAAACGAAGGGGCGGAACTGTTCCGCTCCTGGATTCGCCATGAGGTGGAGAAAAATACTCCCTACGACCAGTTTGCCCGTGAGATACTTACCGCCACTGGCTCGAATCGGGAGAATCCGGCCGCCAGTTATTGGAAGATCGTGCGGACTCCCACTGAAGCGATGGAGAACACAACCCATCTCTTTCTGGCCACCCGTTTCAATTGCAACAAATGCCACGATCATCCATTCGAACGGTGGACCCAGGATCAGTACTATCACCTTTCCGCTTATTTCGCCCAGGTTTCCCTAAAAGAAGACCCAAAGAGCAATGGCAAAAAGATAGGTGGCACGGCAGTCGAGAATGCTCAGCCGCTGTATGAAACTGTGACCGATGCGACCGAAGGAGAAGTCAAGCATGACCGAACCGGCAAAATCTCCCCGCCTTCCTTTCCGTTTTCCGCAAAGGCCGAGGTCAAAGAAAAAGCGCCCAGGCGCGAACAATTGGCCGCCTGGATCAGCACCCCGGACAACCGTTTCTTCGCCTCCAGTTACGTAAACCGGCTTTGGGGTTATTTGACGGGGGCTGGCATTATCGAGCCGCTCGATGATATCCGCGCCGGCAATCCGCCGCGTAACCCCGCCTTGCTCGAATACCTCACCCACGAGTTCATCGATCATAACTTCGACGCCCGCTACATCGTGCAACTCATTTGCAAGTCCCGTACCTACCAACTCTCGATTCGCCACACCAAGTGGAACGAGGATGACACGGTCAATTACTCTCATGCCCTGGCGCGTCGGCTTCCCGCAGAAACGCTTTTTGACGCCGTGTTTCGAGTGACAGGAAGTGTGCCCAATTTTCCGGGAGTTAAACCTGGACAACGCGCTACGCAATTGGCGGACGCTGGCAGCGATGTGGGCAGCGGTCTGTTGGCAACGCTTGGTCGGCCCGCTCGTCAAAGCGCTTGCGAGTGCGAGCGCAGCAGTGACATTCGGCTTGGCTCGGTAATGGCCTTGCTGAGCGGCCCTACTATTTCGGTGGCCATCAACGAACCGACCAATGCTCTCGCAAAACTGGTCGAAAACGAATCAGATGATCAAAAACTGATCAACGAAGTTTTCCTCCGTGTGGTCAACCGGCCGGCTTCCGAACCTGAAACCAAAAGCGTTCTCGCCCTGCTCAACACTGTGGATAAAGACAACCGTGTAATCACCAATGAACTCGGAGCCCTCGAGATAAAAATGGCCCCGGTCATCGCCGACATGAAAAAGCAGCGAGAAGAAGCTATTACCAAAGCCAAGGCTGATCTCGGCACCTACGACGAGATGACCAAAACACTGAAAGATGAGCTGGATAAGCGTCGTCAGACCGAGATCGCGATGTCCAAGAGCGAACTGAAAGAATACGAAAAACTTTTACCAGCCCAGGCTGCTGTTTGGGAAACGCGGAATAATCCTGCGGAAGCCAGAAATGTCTGGTATTTGATTGAACCCAACAAGGTTTCAGCCACGGGCAAAATAAAGCTGACAACGGAGGATGATGGCTCAATTTCAGCCTCCGCCGGAAAGAGCTCATCCGATTATACAATTGTTGCGGATTCGCCGCTCACCAACGTCACTGGTGTGATGCTGGAAACCTTGCCTGATGATAGCCTGCCTAATTTTGGTCCAGGCCATCAAAAGGACGGCAACTTCGTCCTGAGCGAAATAGAACTGCAATGGGCTACCGGGACGAACGCGCCCGACACTGCCGTTAAGTTCGCTGATGCGAACGCAGATTTTTCCCAAAAGGACTATTCTCCCAAGCAGGCGATTGACGGGAAAGTGGAAACGGGGAGGAATGGATGGGCCATTGGCGGCGCTCCCTCGATTCATCGACACACGGCTACGTTCAAACTGGAGCAACCGATCGCCAGCACCAATGGCGCGATGCTGCGATTTGTTCTAAAGCAACAGTTTGGTGATGCTTTTACCCTGGGCCGGTTCCGGCTTTATGTCACGGCCAGTGGCGACCCGTTGGATTTTGGAATTCCTGAAGCAGTCGTGGAAGCGTCCCGCGCACCGGCTGGAAAACGCACCCCTGAGGAAGCCACCGCCATTTTGGATTATTTCCGAAGCACGGATGCCGAATTTTGGAAGCGCAAGCTGGCATTGACTAAAGCGTCTGAGCCGCTTCCGACGGATCCGAAATTTGCTGAGTTGCAAAAGAACCTGGGCAAAGCCGAGGAACCCATACGGCTCGATCCTTACCTGGTGCAACTGCGGGAAGACGCACTAGCCAGCGGCAAGCAATCTCAAAACAAACGGTTGACCGTTGTCCAGGACTTAACCTGGGCCCTGATCAACAGTGCAGGATTTCTCTTTAACCATTAAATTAGCGTAAACTCTTCATTCTTGATCGGCGCTGAGATCTTTTAAAACCCAAATAAGCTTATGATAAAAATTACTGGCGGTATCTGCAGTGACCTTTGTGACCCGCATCTTAAAATGACCCGCCGCGACCTGCTCCGCGTTGGTGGGGCGGGCATCCTGGGACTTTCGCTCGGCTCTCTTTTTAAATTGCAAGCCGGGGCTTCGGAATTGGGTAAGAAAGCCGGGGGGCCAGGATGGGGTGCCGCCAAAAACGTCGTGATGATCTACCTTCAGGGTGGACCCAGCCACCTGGATTTGTGGGATCCCAAAGAAAACCTGCCCGACAATATCCGTAGTTCATTCAAGCCAATCCCGACAAAAATCCCAGGGATAAACTTTACTGAAGTTCTGCCGGAGCTCGCAAAGGTGAATGATAAGTTCACGATGATCCGCTCCATGAGTTATACCCCCAATGGTTTGTTTAACCATACTGCCGCGATTTACCAGATCATGACCGGCTATACGACCGACAAGGTCAGCCCTTCCGGCCAACTCGAACCGCCCGATCCAAAGGATTTCCCGAATTTCGGTTCACAGCTCGTCCGATTACGACCGGTAACCGAGCCGATGTTGCCTTTTGTCACTTTGCCTCGTCCGCTTCAGGAATCCAATGTGGTTGGCAAAGGCGGATACGCTGGTTTTCTCGGCAAAGCTTATGATCCATACACTCTCTTTCCAGAGGGCGATGACATGGACATGAACAAAATGGATCATATCCGGGTGGATGATCTCAAGTTACCCCCGGAAGTATTTGCGCTCCGGCTACAACGCCGCGCCAAATTGCGCGATGCCATCGAGGAAGCAATGCCGGATGTCGAGAAGGCGGTGACCCAATACAACCTGGACGATTACTATCAGCGTGCTCTGAATCTGATTGTGTCGGGCCGTGCTCGCAAAGCGTTCGACCTTTCCCAGGAACCCGAAAAAGTTCGCGATCGTTACGGGCGAAACACCTTTGGACAAAGCTGTCTGCTCGCCAGGCGTCTGATCGAGGCAGGAACACGGGTGGTCGAGGTAATCTGGCCGAAGATTGCCAATTCAGACAACCATTCCTGGGACCACCATGTCGATCTGACAAAACGTATGAAAACGCAGTCAGGTCCCATGCTGGATAGCGGACTGGCTGCATTCATTGCGGATATGGACGAACGTGGTTTGCTCAAAGATACCATTGTGGTTGCTATTGGTGAATTTGGCCGCAGCCCGCAAAAAGGTGTCAGCACTTCCGGCAATACCAACAGCGCGGACGGCCGCGATCATTGGCCGTATTGCTACACATCAATTGTTGCCGGTGCGGGTATCAAACGCGGCTATGTGCACGGCAAATCGGACAAGACTGGGAGCAGTCCGGCGGCCGATCCGGTCCATCCGACTGAATTGCTAGCCACGATTTACCATGCGTTCGGGATTGATCCTGAAACGATTGTGTACAATCACCTGAAACAGCCGCGCGAACTGGTCAAGGCCAAAGCAGCTACGAGTTTGTTCGCTTAATAGGTGGACCGCGAACCGTTCTCGGTAACCGTCCTCAGTCCCGAGGGCACGCTCCGATGAAGCGAGCCAGTTGCTGGACCTGGGTACCTGATCCTCTAATCCCGGCGTCGCCCCAACAGGAGTCCGAGCAAGATTCCAACTCCGAACGCGATACCGACAGTTTGATAAGGATGATCGCGAATGACGCGGTCGGTGGCCTTTGCCGCCGCCACAGTTTTTTCTTCGAGCCGACGAGCAGCTACTCTGGCGGATTCGATTGCCGCATTCAGTCGTTCGCGCAACTCCGCCAGTTTTTCGTTCGATTCCAAGCTGTCAGCGTTCCGTTCATCTTCTTCAGTAGTGGATGGCATATCACTTAAAGTTTTTTCTGTTCTCATAACTAGCCTTTGATCGGAAGTTTGTTCCATTTTCGAGAGGCGTGCAATAGCCAAAGTGAGATCGTCAACCAGGCTGAACACTGGCCTGCTTGCGAGAATTGGCTCTCCAACATATTCTAAGCGCGATGCAATATCGTCGTTTCGGTCGCACTGAACTGGCTATGCCCGTGTTTTCCTGCGGTGGAATGCGTTACCAATTCAAGTGGCAAGACGTTGAGCCAAATGCCATCCCCGCGGAAAATCAACGCAATCTCGAAAACACTATTCGCCGCGCTTTGGAGCTGGGGATTAACCACATCGAAACTGCGCGCGGCTATGGCACCTCGGAAATGCAACTGGGGAAAATTCTTCCCACCCTCCCGAGGGATAAAATCATCGTCCAGACCAAAGTGGGTCCCAGGCCGACTGCGAAGGAATTCCTAAGCATCTTCGATACGTCGCTGAAGTATTTGGGGCTGGATTACGTGGACCTGTTGGCCCTGCACGGAATTAACAACCGGGAGCTGTTGCATAATTCGTTAAAGCCAGGCGGCTGCTTGCAGGCCGCCCGCGAGTTGCAAAAGCAAGGCCGCGCACGGTTCATAGGCTTCTCCACCCACGCAACCCCGGACATCATTCTTGAAGCGGTGAACAGCGGAGGATTCGATTACATCAATGTTCATTGGTATTTTGTAAATGACCTCAACTGGCCTGCCATTGAAGGCGCGCGCAAACATGACATGGGCGTATTCATCATCAGTCCCAATGATAAAGGGGGGAAACTGTATGAACCTCCTCGTAAACTGGAGAAACTTTGCGCGCCACTGACGCCGATGCAGTTCAACGATCTTTACTGCCTGGCACGACCGGAAGTTCATACGTTAAGCTGCGGGGCAAGCAGGCCCGAGGATTTCGACGAACACATTCGTGCTCTGAACTATTATGATAGTATCACTGAGACGATTGCACCCATCGAACGGCGGTTGCGCGATGAGATGGACAAAGTTCTGGGCGCGGATTGGTGCAAACGCTGGTCGGAAGGCTTGCCTCACTATGTCGATGTTCCGGGCGAAATCAATATTGTGGAAATCCTTCGTTTATGGACTTTTGCCAAATCCCTCGATCTGACTGGTTGGGGCAAGATGCGCTATAATCTTCTCGGCCAGGCCGATCATTGGTTTCCTGGAGAAAACGCCGGCAAGCTGCCTCAAAACGGGATGGAAGACACCCTGAGCCGTAGCATTTTCGCTGAGCGGATCCCCGCAATTCTAAAGGAAGCACATCAAATGCTTTATGAAAAGCCAGTCAAGCGGTTGAGCGAGAGTTGAGTCAGGCAGAGTAGCGAAAATGCGCCTCTGGGATCTTTCTCTTAGCGTTTTATGCGGGTGCATGTCAGTGGGCTTTAGGCCAGTCGAATACCGTAATCGCATTCAGGTCTTTCCACTGCGACCCTGATAAAATCTTTGGAGTCGTGCGTCCGCTATACTCCAGTACTCGATGGGGGGGGGCTTTCTCGACTGTAAAAACCAGCGGATCGATTAAAGCGGCAATGATCGGGCTTGTAGCCTCCATTTTGATTAACAGAATGGCTCGCGTATCAGTATGCGGCTCAGAATCTTTCTTGAATGTGAACCCCACCGTTTCTCTCCTTGGCACCACAATGTACCGACATTTGACTTCCTTGCCGCGGATCAGCTCATCCCAGTGCTGCGCCAGGAAAGGACCGACCATATCATTGACCAGCGTGTCATTTCGCAATGGCTCTATATCGACCTTTGGCTGGGATTTCGATGAATCATTGTTCAAGTATTCGAATAGAATTTGGCTTTTTTCTGGGTCTCGGAGATCGCGCCCTACTTCTGCCCGGCCCGACGCGCCAATTTGCAATTCTTCCAATTCATACGAAGAGAGACTATCGCCGTTGTACGTCAGTCGTTCTCGAGCCGCGAGCTTCCCGTCAGGATAGCTATATTCTCGCAACACATTCAGCGTCATTCCGGACCGAGTCGATTGCCTGGTGAACTTGAAAAGAAAAGTTTTTCGATCCGAGTCTTTGGCAAAGATTTTCCCGGTCAACGATTTTGGAGTTTCATACCTGAGGGGAATATTTGGTTCATCGAGCCCGTAGGTTTTGAGGCTCGCCTGCCAGACAAGCAATATGGCTCCAATAAGCTCTCGTTTATGGGGTATCTTACTCATGCTAAGGTAAAGATAGGTCTGACCTTTGGGTTAGTTTAATACGTTTTTTAGGGGAATTCCACGAGACGTCTTGAAATCGCGTTTATTCAGATGAAATTCTTAAAAAACTTTCTTCAGAATGAAAATTATGCATCCGCCAACGTCCAATTTATGTATGAAAAAATTACTGGTTCTTTCAGCAGTTCTCGTAGCAGCAGCCATGAGTTCGCATGCCGGCGTTAGGTTCGGTTTTGGGGTGGGATTACCACTCCCAGTGCCACCTTTGCCGGGGATTGTGGTGGGTCAAACACCGGCTTATGCCCCGGCTCCCCCGGCCGTCTGTTATGACACTCCGCAGGCCTATTATGGGGCGCCAACGGTCGTTGTCCAACCTCCATCATTCTATTATGGTGTTGGTCCCGGCCACTATCGCTATTCGTATCCTCATTACCGCAACCACAGGTGGGATCACCGCGGACATGGAGGGCATGACGGGCATCGGTGGTAACACCGCTGTCTAAGCATAAATCAGAAAAGGCCGAAACGAAAGTTTCGGCCTTTTTTTACGTACTCGAGAGGTCGCCTGAAAATCAAAAGATTTAAAAACCGCACGATCGATGACGAGGACGAGAACGAGGAGGAGGACGATTCGAAAACACTTCGTGGGAACATAGAAGTAATTTGCGGGGCTGTGAGGTAAACCACAGCGCGCCATCGACGGAATTGCCTGGGCTTTATTCAAAGAAAAACCAACAAAAGAACTCGTCCAAAGTGAAGTGGAGTCCGCAAGAGCCGTCTGATTTATATATGAAAAAATCATTATTGTTCGCGGTACTTCTTCTCGGAGCGGCTTCGATTTCTCAGGCGGGTATTCGATTCGGCGTCGAAGTAGGCTTGCCCTTGCCGCTGCCACCCTTGCCCAACGTGGTTCTTAGCCACACGGCGCCTGTCTATTCTGCGGCGCCTGCGCCTGTTTGCACCACACCCACGGTTTATCAAGCACCGGCTTGTCCTCCGGCGCAGGTCAAAGTTTACGAACCGCCTGTCTGCACCACCCCACAAGTGGTGGCTTGTCCGACCCCGGCACAGGTGGTTGTTCAACCCTCTCGGGCTTACGTTGAATTCAGCTCAACGGATTACGCACGACCGAATTCGCACTACGCTATTCGTGGATACGATCATCGCGAGTATGCGCACGATCAAAGCCATTTTGCTCGGCAACGTTCAGAGCATTTTCGAGAAGAACATCGCTGGTAGTCGTCTTTGTTGAGCAGGCAAGTAAAATGCACAAGAGCCGAAACGAAAGTTTCGGCTCTTTTTGCTTCCAGCATCGCTCCTCCGGTCCCAGCGCCCGAACAGAGTTCGGATTGCCCGGGCCGGTTTCAGAAGGGGGCCATTGGTTTCGTCGGGCAATACGATTCTGAATTGTGCGGAGCGCGTCTACTCTCTAGTGTGGTGTCATTAAAGAATGAGGCTGCCGGAATACATTCTGCTCGCCGCCAGTTCGCTATTTGTGATCGTGGATCCGCTGGCGGTAGTTCCTACCTTCTTGGCAATGACTCCGAGCGACACACCGGAAAGCCGTATTCGAATGGCGGGGCTCGCCTGTTGCGTCATGGCGGGCGTTTTGATTGTCTTTGCTGCCGCGGGAAAACTCATTTTCAAATTCCTCGGGATCACCATGCCGGCCTTTCAAATCGCCGCCAGCATCGTTCTCCTGTTGGTCGCGCTCGATATGTTGCGCGCGCAACGTTCGCGGGTGAACGAAACCGCTGAAGAGAAAGCGGCCGGTGTCGAGAAGACGGATATCGCCATAACGCCACTGGCAGTGCCGATGCTCTCAGGACCGGGAGCAATTTCGACCGCCATTCTCCTGCAGCAACAGGCCGCCGACGCGGCCCAAAGCGCGGCTCTTTACGTGTGCATCCTTCTGGTCTCGTTTAGCAGCTATCTTATTCTGCGCATCTCAGCCCGAGGGGCGCGCTGGCTCAGCCCGATCGCCACGAACATCACCGTCCGAATCATGGGCTTGCTCCTGGCCGCCGTCGCGATCCAATTTATGCTCAATGCCATCAAACAACTGAAACCGGGATGGCTTGACGGCGCGGCATAGATGCCTGGCGACCGTTTGAGAAGTTCAAGGGAGATTAGGTCCGTTGGACACCGGGTGAGGTATTAAAGCCTTACCAGGGTAATGGGCATGAGAACTCAATTTAGAAGTCACGTAAAAAGCCGCCTGCCGACCATCCGCCATCCACGCAAAGTGTCTGGCCGGTAATGTAACTGCTTTCCGGAGCGGCAAAGAATAGAACAGCATGAGCTATCTCGAGGACAGTTCCTGGACGATTCAGCGGCACATGGTCCAACATGCGTTTGGCGCGCTTCTTGAACAGCGCGTTGTTACTGTAGAACAATTGTTTTGTGCCTTCAGTTAGGGTCGAACCAGGCGCGACGCAGTTAACCAGGATATTATTGGGAGCAAGTTCAAGCGCCATCGTGCGGGTCAGTTGGATCACGCCCGCCTTGGCAGCCGTGTAAGCACATTGCAATCGGGCCGGCACAAGACCCAAGACGGAAGAGATGTTAACGATGCGCCCGCTTTTGCGCCCAATCATGGCCCGGCTCGCTGCTTTACTCGTCAAAAACAAGCCGGTCAAATCCACGTCCAGGATGCGCTGCCATTCTCCCAGCGGAAACTGGTCGATGTTGACCCGATGTTTCATCGTGTTGATTCCAGCATTGTTGACCAGAATATCAAGCCGGCCAAACTGTTTGATGATGTGTGCCACGCCCTCTGTCACCTGGCCTTCGTTGCTTACATCCAGGGCGAGTGGCGCAGCTCCTTTCGATTCAGCCGCCGCGATTTTTGTTTGCTTGAAGTCAATGTCGGCATACACGACACGAGCGCCGCTCTGTGTCAGGAGATCGGCAATGGCCCTACCGATGCCACGGGCAGCGCCGGTGACTAGTGCCACTTGGCCGGAAAGATCGACTTTCATTTGATGAAGACTGGCATTGCCGGCCCCATCGCTCAACTTGTTTTAGGAATAAGGGCGATTTCGCTTATTCGAGGCGCAGTCGATAAAATCGCTGTGGAACGGAAACTGTGGAGTTGGTGAAGTGTTTAAGCGTTCCGTCTCCTGGTATGGACTCCAGGGTTAGCCATGCGAGATCATCAAGGAAATCCTTATGTTCAATCACGTAAACTTTTCCGCTGACGGTTTCGAAGGAAAAGGCCAGGCCATTTCCATCCAGGCTTGGAAACAACAAGGTTGGCGGAGTTAGACCTCGTCCCGTAAGACCATTGGTCGATGTGCCACCGTTGCTTGCGAACAAGACCACGTTGCTAAATGTTTCCGGATTGGCGGGCGAGAAAATTACGATAATGTTTGTCGAACTGATACCTGGCACCTCGAATGCCAGATTGGACACCGTGTTCGAACTGCTGTCCACAATCGCGAACGACCCTGGACTGATAGTAGCCGTGCCATTGAGTGTTGTCGCGCTTGCGTTGCTCACGACAAAAGCCGCCTGGGAAACCGCCCCGGTCACAACAACCCCGAAATCCAGGAGGGTCGGTGTGACAACCAACTCGGCGGGGTTGTTTACCACAATGTAATTCGTGAGAGTCAGGTGATTGCTACCTCCCCCACCGAGGATTGCGAGACTAACCGAATAGGTTCCCGCATGGGTGTAAGTCGTGATCGGGTTCGCATCAGTGCTGAAGTTGCCATCTCCCAAGTCCCAAACATAGTTCGTGGCTCCGCTGCTCAGATTGGTGAAGTAAACTGCCAAAGGCACGACACCATTGGTCGGAGCAGCAACGAAATTAGCGATGGGTAACGGGGGCATGACTGCAACACAATTGGAAACGATCAAAATGTCAGTTCCTCCGGGGCCGATGGCCGCCAGCCCAACGGTGTAGGTGCCAGGATTTGTGTAAGTATTTACGGGATTTGTCTCAGTGCTATTATTACCATCTCCAAAGCTCCAACTGTAATTGGTTGCTCCACTGCTGAGATTGGTAAAGGCCACAGTCAACGGCACAGCTCCATTCGTAGGGCCTATCGAGAAACTGGCAAAAGGAGGCGGCTCGGTCACTGTGATATAACTCGCGCGAGTAAGATCATTGGTGCCATCGGGACCGACCGCCGTAAGAGTAACTGAGTAAGTGCCGGCATTCATGTAAATATTTACCGGATTGGTCTCGGTGCTCGTATTGTCATCGCCGAAATTCCAAAGGTAATTAATTCCGCCGGAGCTCAGGTTGGTAAATGACACAGTCAACGGGGCCGAACCGAATGTTGGACTGCCACTAAAGTTGGCTACCGTTGCCGAACATGCCCCTCCTCCATTATCACAGGGTTGGCGAAACGACAACTGCAGGCCGTTGCTCAACGTGCCTGAGTTGCACTCGAATTGCGCATAAGAACTTCCGGTGTCTCGTTGGGCCCCTACCGTGGCGCTCGCGCCTACGCCGTTCAAGATGCCATAGATAATGTCAAACCTCGACTGGCCTTCAAACAGTCGTATCTCAAAATTGACTGGATCGCCTCTTCGGTTCAGAGCGTAGTAGGAAGCTCGCCATTCAATATTGAAGATGCGGTTTGGGGCGGCGCCGTTCGTGCTGGTGAAGATGCCCTGGGGCGCTCCGATCGTTCCGTCCGTGCGCAAATCATCCCCATGGGCAAGAGTCGCTAAGCTCAAATTCGGATTTGGCAAACGCGCGTTGGCTGAGCTGCTATTGCTGCTCAGAAATTGCAAATTCCCGTTCTCACTTACCGTGGCGTTACTAAAACTTTGGCCGTAGAACAGGAACGAAAAGGGGAAAGATACTGGGGTCAATGTTCCATTGCCGTGGTTACCGATATCAGTGATGCCAGGGGCAATCGCTGCGCCTGTCGAGGCAGCAATTTCATAATTTGGCGCACCTGAAACCAGGTTCAGGTTGAGGGTATTTGTTCCACCTTCAAATCGAAGGACGAGAATGAGGTTGACTGAAGTGCCGCAGATGAAAGCAGGGGACGTGCTGATTCTAAACGTGCTTAGATTTGTGCCGATGAAACCAGAGCTCAGATTGGGATAGCTGGAATCCGATTGAAGGATGACGATATCAGGGTTGTTTGACGTCAGTGTGGCCGAGATATTGGTGGCAGTGTTGATACCATCATTACGAATGGACACGCTGAAATTGTTGCATTCGTTCGGGTCAAGGCTCTGATCACCATTACCGCCAACCAGGACTGCGGAAACAACACTTAGAACAGGATTTGTCCCAAAGCTCTCGATTGCACGCGCAAGGTTAATTCTCGGTTTGGTAATGGCCACCTTGGTATCCGTGACGTTGTCACCGGAACTTATTAGAACATTCTTTATTTGTAGTGGAGTCAGATAATGCCCTGTCAGGGCTTTCGCAGCGGATTGCAAACAAGCAGCGGCTCCTGCTACGTAAGGACAAGAGGCAGAGGTCCCGCCAAAATCCGTAAAGTAATCCCCCGACGCGTAGCCCGGTGAGCCGGTGATGTCGAGAGTGTAACATCGATTGCCAGGCGCCATCAGCGTAAGGAACGAGGCTACGTTGGCGTAGGATGCCACTTTGTCGGCAGCGCTTTGGTCTGTGGCATAATAGCCCGTGTCACATACGGCGTTCGTGGTCTTGGTCGCGCAAGACTCGGCGGTGATACATGGCAGGTAGGTACCGAAAGCCGCGTCATACACAGCCCCCACAGAAATCACGCTCGAGATACAGGAAGGCCAGCCGAGAGAATCGCAGTACCCCTCGTTTCCTGAAGAAGCGACTACCGTGATCCCTGCTGCAATGGCATTATTGGCGGCGGTGGTCATCGATGGCGTCGCACTATCGCATGTAGAGAAATAGCGACCCCCTCCGAAACTGGTGCTGATAACCATGATAGGATGATCGGGGTCGTCGTTCTGATGCGTTACACACCAATCCCAGGCAGACACCATTGCCGCCGTCGTCGCGCTGCCGGTGACGGAGGTAATTTTCAGCGCGTAGAGTTTAGCGTTGTATGCGACGCCGCCGATATAGTCGCCCACCGTGCCAAGGTCCCCCGCTGCGATCCCTGCACAACAGGTACCATGCGCCTCGCCGGGGCTCGGATCGGAATCATTCTCGCCAAAATCATACCCACCGATCACCTTACTATTGGGAAACCCACCGCCTCCGAGACGAGGATGATTGTAATCAATCCCGGAGTCGCAAATGGCGATGGCGAGCCCTGCTCCATTGTAGATGGGACGGTAAGTTATACCGTGAATGAGCGCGATGCCCTGAGCCAGGTGCGGCTTGAGAGCAAAAACGGGTTCGATCGAAACCACTCGCGGGTTAGCCTGAAGAGCCTGTAGGGCCTGTGCCGTGACCCGTGCCGAAAAACCCGGGATATTGTCGAAACGAAATCCAACCCGGAGTTCGCTGGAGGGAATAGCGTCCAGCACTTCCTGTTGCCGTTTCCGGATTTCAGGATGGAGCTTTTCCCGCGAAGCCCTGGAAGCAAAATCGATCCGGGGCAAGGACTCGGGAGGAACCAAAGTGACAATGACCTCTGCTAACCCATTAGTGAATCCCGTAAAAATACGGACGGGATCAGTCAATTTCTCCGCGGAAAGGAATTGTGTAGCTCGTAATGAATTGGTGGCTGAATTCTGGCTTTTTAAAGAGCCAGTACTCAAAACCAGCACCAATAAGCCAAGAATCGCACACGAAGATAGCACCTTCATTTTCAAGTTACCACGCATGCGGAATAACCCCCCGCAGTCGCGAGTATGCTATTTTGCGGCCGAAATTGCAAGGAATTTCAGCAAGCTTTGCGCGGAAAGGGATGTTTTTTCAGCTCCCATGAATGTCCGCTTGCACAATGACGGCTGGCCATATTCGAAGTTCGTTAAATGTTTCGCGATAGTGCCCCATCGTACCCTAATGGAATTTTACTACAGAGCCGCTATGTCAAATGGATTTAACTGCACGCGGCCATTGAATCTCGACGGCAACTTGCTATTTGTTACTCCATGTCAGCAGCCGTAAGTCACTCGCCTGGTTCTGTGCAGGAAAAAGGTACAAAGCCGGTGGAACTTTATCGGCGCATGGTGCTGATCCGGGTTTGCGAAGAACGGTTGGCGAAATCCCACCAGCGTGGATTGATTCATGGAGCGTGTCATACTTATGTAGGACAGGAAGCCATTGCTGTTGGGGTTTCTGCGAATCTCCAAAGGGAAGATCAGGTTTTTAGCACGCATCGCGGACATGGGCACGCGCTGGCCAAGGGCTTAGCTCCGGAGCACCTCTTCGCAGAATTGTATGGCCGAGCGACTGGATGCTCCAGAGGTCGCGGAGGGAGTATGCATCTGTTTGCGCCGGAAGTGGGACTGATGGGTACCAGCGGAATCGTCGGCCCCTCCATTTTGCAAGCAGCGGGCGCAGGTTACAGCTTTAAGCTTCTGAAGGCTAAAAATGTGGCCGTAACTTTCTTCGGCGATGGCGCAGTCAACAACGGCGCATTTCATGAAGGGTTAAACATGGCGGCCATTTGGCGGCTGCCGGTCTTGTTTGTATGCGAGAACAACCAATTCGCGACTGAAGTTCCATTTGCTTACTCTTCGGCTAATCCTTCAGTGGCTGAGCGTGGTGCAGCCTATGGTATGCCTTCAACAGAAGTGGACGGAAATGATCTGCTCGCCGTTTTAGAAGCTGCCAGGGACGCGGTGAAACGCGCGCGCGATGGTGGTGGTCCAACATTGCTCGAGTGCAAGACCTATCGGACACGGGCTCATGCAGAAGGAATGAGCGATTTTGGCTACCGCACCCGCGAGGAGGTGGCTCAGTGGAAATCGAGGTGTCCAATTGCTTTGTTCAAAGATCATTTATTGAAAAATCAACTGGCGGATGTGGCGGAACTTGAGGGCATTGAAAAAGAGGCGGCCCAAATCGCCGAAGAGGCGCACAACTTCGCCGAGAATAGTCCACTTCCGCCTAAAGAATCAGCCACGACAAATGTTTTTGCCGTTACGAATCCGAAACCGCTCACGCACACCGATGAGAGGATCAGGCGATCGACTTCAGACCGAGTGTTCACCTTCACAAAGGCAACGGCGGAAGCCCTTACAGAGGAATTTGCAAACAATCCCAAAATCTTCGTGCTGGGCGAGGGAATCGGACGGCGGGGGGGAAATTTTGCCACGACAATCGGCTTGTTCGAAACCTATGGACCGGAGCGGTTGTGTGATACGCCAATTTGCGAGCGCGGTTTTGTCGGCCTGGCTTGCGGCGCGGCGATGAGTGGGACACGGCCCGTGGTGGATTTTATGTTTGCCGACTTCGTTCTCGACGCGGCAGGAGAAATTATAAATCAGATTGCCAAGATTCAATACATGAGCAGTGGTCGTATCAAGATGCCTCTGCTCTTGCGAGGATGCATCGGGATTGGCCATTCAGCAGCAACCCACCACTCCGGAAACTATTACCCCATGTATGCGCATTTTCCCGGTTTGCGCGTGGTTGTGCCATCCACCCCTTATGATGCCAAAGGGTTGCTCAAAACAGCGCTCCGTTGCGACGATCCAGTTCTGTTTCTGGAACATCGCGAACTGTTGAGCTTCAAAGGACCTGTTCCGTCCGGGGAATATTTTGTTGATTTTGGAAAAGCCGCTGTTGTGCGCGAGGGAAATCATATCACAGTTGTTGCGCTGGCATTGATGGTTCATAAGACATTGAAAGCATGTGAGGTTCTAGCAGAAGAAGACATTTCGGTGGAGTTGATCGACCCCCGTACGGTATCCCCGCTGGATATCGAAACAATTTTCCGCTCCATAGCTAAAACAGGACGTTTATTGATCGTTGATGAGGCGTTCGCGCCGTGCGGAATCGGCGCTGAGATTGCGGCGCAAATGGCAGATCTGGGCTTTGACGAACTCGACGCGCCTATCCGCCGCCTCAATGGCGCGCATACCCCAACCCCATACAGCCCTGTGCTCGAAGCTGCTGTGGTCCCAGGCGTCGAGGACATCGTGAAAGCCATTCGTGAGCTCGCGAACGAGTAACTGATTGTCCCCAAATCCATGCCCATCGAAATCCTCATTCCGCGACTCGGCTGGTCCATGGAGGAAGGAAATTTCGTGGGCTGGCTAAAGAAGCATGGGGAACCAGTAAAAACCGGAGACTTGCTATTTACCCTGGAGAACGAAAAGGCAACGGAGGATGTAGAAGCAACTGATAGCGGGATTTTGCGGATTCCTAAAGAGGGACCCAAACCGGGCGAAGTGGTGAAGGTTGGGCAGGTCATTGGCCACTTGCTCATGGAACATGAGAAGCTTGAGGAATTGGCAATTCCTTCACAAGCGGCACGGTCAACGAAGCGGACAGGCTATCAAGTCGATGTAGCTGACATGGGGAAAGCCTCCTCTTCCCGCCCCTCTTCAATAGAGCAGGAGTGGGAGAAAACCGCAGCAAAAGGTTCCCTTTCCTCCGGCGATGGTCATTCTCAACCAATAACAAGAATCCCGATTAGTCCACGGGCACGGCGCCTGGCAGCCGAGCTTGGGATGGATACCGACCATCTACGCGGCAGTGGTCGAACCGGGAGGATCAGCGAGAGAGATGTGCGAGCCGCCGCAAGCAGGATTTCTGCGTCCGGACTTTCAGTCATGCGACGCACTATCGCGCAACGCACATCCCAAAGTTTTTCTTCCGTTCCGCACTTTTACTTGCGCTCAGAGGTGGATGTTTCGGCGTTGATTCAATTGCGAAACGACCTGCTGCCGCAAGTGGAGCGCGAAAGCGGTGTTCGCCTGACTTTGACGGATCTCTTACTCCGCGCTCAAGGCACGGCTTTGAAAAACTTTCCGCCCGCCAATGCCATTTGGACAAATGATAACATAGCAAAGCTTGATACGTGCGATGTCGGCCTGGTCGTGGGTTTGTCCGATGGGATGAGGATTCCGATCGTCCGTTCCCCGGAAGTAGGGACCCTCGCGACATTGGCGCAGCAACGATCTTCCCTGGTCGAACTGGCGCGCTCTGGGAAATTAAGCTCCGGGGCGATGCAAGGTGGGGCCACTTCTCTTTCCAATCTAGGCAACACCTGCGTGGATGAGTTCGCGGCTGTCATTATGCCAGGACAGAGCAGCATGCTTGCAGCAGGCCGAGCGTCGCCACGGCCATATGTTGTAGATGGGAACCTCGCGGTACGAGCAACGATACGTCTGTGCCTCTCCGTGGATCATCGCGTGCTCGATGGCAGGCCCGCTGCGGAATTTTTGGGACGAATCATCGAGCTACTCGAGTCTCCAGAGAGATTAGTGTGAGTATTGTCCTTTGCGAAAGCGTCTGGATTGCGCCGCGTCCCTGCGCTTTTCTGGCGAACGCGACACTTCCAATCCGCCGTTAAAAAGACACGGTGATTAATTATCATTTCCCCGCCGTATAACCTCCATCAACCGCGAACGCACTGCCGGTCACAAATGAAGATTCATCACTTGCCAGAAAGAGCGCGGCAGCTGCAATTTCGGGAGGTTGGGCCATCCGCTTCATGGCATGAGGCGCGACCATTTGTTTGAGGTACTCCTGGGGGTCCGCATATTCCCGCAATCGCGCCTCCACGAACGGGGTTTGCACACGGCCCGGACAGATGCAATTGATGCGCACGCCCGTCACACTATGGTCCAATGCCATGGAACGCGTCATGCCAAGGATGGCGTGCTTGGTGATTGTGTAAGCGAAGCGCGACTCCATGCCCCCTATAGAGGCAATAGATCCAATATTCACAATTGAACCCGAACGCCGCTCGATCATCGAGGGCAAGACCGCCCGGCTGAGGTAATATGCACCCAGCAGATTTATCTTCCATAATCGGTCAAGATCTCCGGGTTCGGTTGTGAGAATTGTACCCACATGGCCAATTCCCGCATTATTAACCAGCACGTGGCATACTCCTTTGTTTTCCGTCAGCACGCGCTTCACCAACTTCTGGCATTCGATTTCCTCGGTAACATCCGTTACGGCCAGGATCGCTCGGCCCCCTTGTTTTTCAATTTGGGAGACCGTCTCCTGGCCATTGGCACTATGGCGATCGGCCACATAGACGAGCGCTCCTGCTTTTGCGAAGGCTTCTGCAATGGCAGCACCGATTCCTGAGCCTGCCCCGGTAACAATGGCGGTCTTGTCTTGAAGTGAAAACATGAGATAGCTGGGGAATGGTTACGTTCTCGATTTCGATTGCATGAGGTGCGTGTTGACAATGTTTTCCAAAGGCTGGCCCAGGACGGCCGCGCGAGCAATCCGAGCCGAGGTCATTCGCATATCTTTCTTTGCCTCGACGCTGCAAAACGCAGCATGGCAGGTCACAATAAGATTCGGAGTGGCCGCCTCTTCAGACGAGCGCAGCGGCTCATCTTCCACCACATCCAAGCCGGCTCCTGCCAACCGGCCTTCTCGCAAAGATGCCAGAATGGCATTTTTTTGAATGATCGCTCCACGTGCCGTGTTGACGATAAAAGCAGACGGCTTCAGCCAAGCCAACTCACGTGCGCTGATCAGGTGGCGCGTCTCTGAAGTTAAAGGGCAATGGATCGATAGCACATCCGTCTGACGAAGCAATTCTTCGAGTGTATGAGCCCTCACCACCCCGATGGCTTTATCCGCACCATTAGGCAGGTATGGATCGTAAAAGCAGACCTTGAAACCAAGGGCCTTGGCTCGCAAAGCAGTCGCAGTTCCAATCCGGCCCAGGCCAATGATTCCAAAGGTCAATTCACGCAAGCGCCTGATCTTCGCTTCCACTTTTATGAGCCAACCCAGGCGCTTCGCTTCAGCATCCAGTGGAAAAATTTGACGGCACAAGGCCATAGCCAAAGCGATCGCGTGGTCTGCGACCTCTTCGGTACCGTAGTCTGGAACATTACAGACCGGGATCATGCACTGGGCGGCCGCCTGAATATCCACCGAATCATACCCAACGCCGTTCCGGACGATGGCCTTGCAGCGGTTCAGTTTTCGAATGCCCGCTCCGGTGACAGGTATGTTATGCCAGATGATCAGCACTGAAGACTGCAGCACTTCATCGTTGAAGTCTGAATCGGTCTCACAGAGATATGTCTTCACCTCCGCGGTATCACCGATAATCCCACGCTCGATGGTAGCGGATGGCTCACAAGCTGGCTGCTGCAACCAGTCAATAATGGCGACGCGAGGCAAGTTAGTTTCCATGGATGGGGGCAGCTATTAATAGGCGACTCTCAAACGGAGTGAGGACTGCGACGCGAATCATTTGTTCAGCAAAGTTTTCGCGGGACCATAAAGGGGAGTAGCCTCGGCCCGCAACCAAAATTGGTGCTACTGAAATCAACAGTGCTATGCCTCGCGTTTCCTGGTCACCCCATTGACCACATTGGGTAGAGGCTCACCTCGCACTGCCTTGACCGCAATGTTTGCTGCAGACTGACGCAGTTTTCTAACGGCAGGCGGGCTTGCGGAAGCGATGTGTGCAGAGAGAATGACGTTTGGCATGTTTCGCATGGCATGGTCCATTGGAATAGGTTCAGGATCAAAAACATCCAAAGCAGCCCCACCCAGTCTTCCGCTTTGGAGCGCAGCAATCAACGCCTCACTGTCAGCAAGGTCGCCCCGACCCACGTTTATGAAAATCGCGCCATGCTTCATTTTCCCAAATGCGGTGGCGTCAAAAATTCGCCGTGTTTGCGCCGTCGATGGACAGTGCGGACTGATAATGTCGGACTCCGCCAGTAAATTATCGAAGGAACTTGCGCATTCGGCTCCGGCCTGGCTGATTTGGATCGCGGAAACGAATGGGTCGAACACCAACACCCGGCATTTGAAGGCCTGCAGTCGCTGGAACACCTCGCGGCCAATACGGCCAAAGCCAACCAGGCCGACCGTCAAATCCTTGAGAGCCTGCATCGAGGTGAGTGGCGCGGCGAGCCCCCAATTGCCAGCCCTCAAATACAAGGTATTGGTGACGACCTGTCGGGTTGTCGCCAGAATGAAAGCCAGTGTTTGGTCGGCAACCTCATCCATGCAATAATCCGGAATGTTACATACCGGAATGCCTCGATTGCGCGCTGCTTCGAGGTCAACATTGTCCACTCCAATTCCATACCGAACGATCACGCGTGCATTCTTCATCCCGCCAATGATTCCCGCGTCTAACCTGGCGAACTGAGTGATAACTGCATCGGCATCCGAAACCAAAGAGAGCAGGTCGTTTGCACTTTTGCATTGTTTGGAAACCAACAAGAGCTGTTCCCGGGCGAAAATCTCTCCTTCAATACTGAGATCCGGAAAGGTCCAATCGGTTACGGCCACTTTGTTTCCTACGAAATCCATAAAGTGCTATTCTGCTCGTGCCGAATATCGGAGCCCAGACATTTCACGACCGATTCTTATTTCCTGACTGATCCGTTGAGCCATGCTGACTAAGAGATTTGCGGATCAAAAGAACCAAACTGGGTGTTGCGATGGAGGTGCTCAAAAGGCAAGCTGTCCTCGAATTCACCTATGTCTTTGAACGAGCTACCCAAGAATTCTTCGCGCAAGCAGTTGTATGGGTTTGAGCCAAGCTGATACCACAGCCCTCCGCCGGAAAGTTGCATGGCGCGTCTTGCCCCTGCTCTTCCTGCTGTACATCGTTGCTTATTTGGATCGCGCGAACGTCGGTTTTGCGAAATTGCGGATGGCCAGTGATTTGAACTTTTCCGATGAGGTGTTCGGGTTAGGTATTGGAATTTTTTTTATCGGCTACCTTATTCTGGAAATTCCTGGTGCACTGCTGGTCGAACGTTGGAGCGCGAGGAAATGGTTTGCGCGTATTCTGATCTCCTGGGGCCTCGTTTCCGCTCTGACTGCGTTTGTTCGAACACCATTGCAGTTTTACCTGGCACGCTTTTTTCTCGGCGTGGCTGAGGCTGGGTTTTTTCCTGGAATTATCGTTTACTTCACCCATTGGTTCACGAGCGGAGATCGCGCGCGGGCTCTTTCGGGTTTGATTATTGCCGTGCCTTTCAGCCTGGCAATCGGCGCGCCAGTTTCGGCGCTCCTGCTGGATGTAAACTGGCTCGGAATGGCAGGTTGGCAATGGCTTTTCATCCTCGAGGGCCTGCCGGCGGTGCTGCTTGGGATTGTCACTTTAATAGTGATGACCGACCGACCGCGCGATGCGCAATGGCTTACCGCCGCTGAGCGCGATTATCTTATCACTGCACTAGCGGACGAAGCGCGCGCGAAAGAAGTCAAGAGTCGAAGCCGTCTGTGGGATTCGCTCCGCCTGCCTCAAGTTTGGCTGCTCGCTCTCGGTATCTTCGCGGCAAACACCGGCGGTTATGCGATTGCGTTCTGGCTTCCGACCACACTCAAAAGCCTCTCTGGTGGCTCTGACCGGGCGGCGCTGATGTACAGTTGCCTCTTCTACTTGTGCGGATTCGCTGGTGTCATCATGTCAGGGCAATCATCGGATCGCAGTGGCGATCGCAAATGGCATTGCATCGCCGGGCAAGCAGCAACGGCTCTTTTGCTCGCGGGGAGCACAATCCCTGGCCAGCCATTTGGTGTAGTAATGACGTGGCTTTGCCTGACCGGATTCGCTGCCTATTTCTGGCCCTCGCCATTCTGGGCATTGCCGACGCTGACGCTGACTGCTTCGGCAAGCGCGGTTGCCATTGGTTTTATCAATATGTGCGCCAACCTCGCCGGGTACCTGGGCAATCATGCTACGGGTTGGATGAGAACCCAAGGGGCCAGCGATACCACCGTCCTTCTGTTTCTCGCAACAACCTACCTTCTCGGCGCGATCATTATCAGCTTTCTCAAAATGAATCCTCCGTCCAATCTTACTGTTCCAAAATCAATAACTCTGAAACAAACAGCAAATTCATGAAACCGCTCTACCTGACTGAATTGTACACTACGTGCGTGGTCCTTGGCCTTGCAGGATCTGTGTCCCTGTTTGCCGATGATTTAACGCCACGTCCCACGATTGGCGAGATTCTGCGCATCGACCCTGCGGCAGACAGCTTGCTGGCTCCCGATGCCAAAATTGAAGTGCTGGGTTCGGGACTGGATTGGAGCGAAGGACCTGTGTGGATCCCAAAAGCCGCGAATCAACCCGACGGCGGTGGCTACCTGGTCTTCTCCGACGTGCCTCGCAACCAGGTGATGAAGTGGAAGGAAGGCGATGGCATGAGTGTTTTCCTTAAGCCCAGCGGTTACACAGGGCTCGGAGGGTACAGTCCGGAACCGGGCAGCAACGGGTTGAACATTAACTCACGAGGTGAACTCATCTCCTGTGAGCATGGGGACCGTCGAGTTTCCGTTCTGACTAGGGGTGGCGGAAAACGAACTCTCGCCGACAATTTCGAAGGCAAGCGTTTAAATAGCCCGAATGATTCCACCATCGACAAAGCCGGCAATATTTATTTCACCGACCCGCCTTACGGACTGCCTAAAGGTCCACAAGATACAGAAACGCGGGAAATCTCGTGGCACGGTGTTTACAAGATTGCGCCTGGTGGCAAAGTCATTCTGATGACCAAAGAGATGACATTTCCAAACGGCATCACCCTTAGTCCCGATCAGAAAACACTGTATGTTGGCCAATCGGATACGAAAGCGGCGATCTGGAAGGCTTTTCCGATTATGGAAGATGGCAGTCTCGGCTCGTCACGAGTAATCGCGGACGTCACCTCCATGGTCTCCCAACATCGCGGCTTGCCTGATGGAATGAAGACCGACACCAGCGGTAATCTTTGGGCAACCGGGCCAGGCGGTGTTCATGTCATGACTCCCGAAGGCAAACTCCTCGCGCGGATCGATTCCAAAATGGCGTGCGGCAACTGCTGCTTCGGCGGCGACGACGGTTCGTGGCTTTACATTTGTTCTGACGCATTCATTGTCCGCGTCAAAACGAAAGTGAAAGGCGCCGGATTTTGACCCGAACACGACAGTTTCCTTGCCGATTAACACACGCGCTTGTGCGCAACTGCCGTGCATCAGGTTGGGAGCAATTGGTACTCATCCAACATGCTCTTTTGTTCGTTTCTCCCAGAGTAACCGAAGCGCAAAATAACCCACGAGCGGAGTCAACCCCACGATTGCAATCCCAAGATCAAAGGAGTGGGTTTGATCCACATGACGACCAAAATATTTGTGCACCGGTGATGAAATCGCCCAAACGAGCGTTGCAAGCAATCCGGTCATTTTTCCTAGATGCTGAGAAGAAATTTCCTGCACGAACGAATAATAGCAGGGATATACCCCCAAGGCCCCGGCGCCAACCAGAAGCAGTGTCGCCAACAAAAGCCAGCTCCTCGGCAGCACCGGGACTAATACCGTTAACGAGGTGAGCAAGGAGCAAAAAAGATACACGCGACACTTTGCCGCATGTGGAGTGATGCCTTGCCGCGCAAGCCATAGCGATACCGCGCCAGCACCGATGCATCCAATGTCGGTGGCGAGAAAGTAAACAGAATTGAAGTAGAGGGCATTGCTTTCGCTATAACCTCGCCCGATTTGCAGGAACATCGGAAGCCAAACGCGCAGAAGCTGCCAGGTCGTGTGAATGCAAAAGATCATGATCAGGGCGACAGCAAACCGGCGACTGAAAATGGCGCTCCAAGGCGTTTCCCTGGCGGAGACAATCGTGGTTTGGTCCACACGAGATGCTTTAGCCACGCTCAAATCGCAAGAACGGATGGACACCAGCCATACGATAACCCAGACGATGCCAATCGCTCCAACCACCTGGAATGGCAAGCGCCAACTTCCAGGCGCATCGGTCATCATCGCACGCATCACGAGCGGTGTGATGAGAGCCCCTATGGAAGCCCCACTTTGCAGCACGCTGTTGCCCATCGTTCGATCCTGAGGAGAAAGCAACAAGTGTGTTGTCTTCAGCGCACAAGGCCAGTGGCCAGCCTCGAATAAACCAAGCATGGTGCGACACAGGAGCAACTGCTCGAAATTAGCAGTGTGCGCAGAGAGAAAACCCATTAGCGACCATGCCAACAGCACGGCCGGATAAAGCCACCGCGTGCTCACTCGGTCAGCAGTGAAACCAAAGATTAACGAACCGAGGGCAAAAGCCCACCCGAAGGCCAGCTCGAGTGTGCCGTATTGTTCTTTCGAGAGCCTGAATTCATTAGTGATGCGGACTGCGGCGTTTGCCAGTGTCTGGCGGTCCATGTAATTGATGGTCGTGGCAAGAAGCAAAAGGCCACAGACCCACCATTTCCAAGCGCCAGAACGCGGCACACCTCCATTAGTCATCCATATCCTCCCCGGATCAAACTACCCAAGAATATATCAAACCACAGAGGCGCGAAGAGTACAGAGAAAACATTGGAAGCCTTCTCTTTTCTCTGTGTCCTTCGCGCCTCTGTGGTTTTTATGGTTTTCGTCAAAGCATTAGGCGAGAAAATAATCGTCAGGCGTTGCTGTGCCCGAGGACGCACACTCGGAGGAAACGAGGTGGTTCTCCGCCCAGGTGCGAACCTAAGGTTTCAAGGGAATTTTGAGAACAACGACGACGCATGCAAAAACAGTTCATGGGAAATAATCCGGAACTTTCGAAACCCGTTTTTGGTCGATCATTTCCTGCAGGTAAACTGCAACCCGTTCGACTATTCGCTTAATCAATTCTTCTCCTTGCGGTGCCGTCGCGAGGGCCGGTTTTTGATCGACTTGCTCCGTCCACATTTTTGTCCGGACATTTTCTGGAAAAGCAGCCAAAGCAAATGCAGTCTCGAATTCCTGAGCGTGGCCGGGCAGATCGTTCGGCAATTGATGGCCGCTGTGGAGCAATTCTTTCGCGTCCGCCACTGTTAGTACATCCCAGTAAGAAAGAAAATGCAGATTCACCTGATTCAACCGCAAAAACTGTTCCCACGTGCCGTTTACCGGAGCGGTGTTGCCTCCATGCCCATTGAGCACCAGAATATTTTGGAAACCCGCCCGAACCACGCTTTCGATGAGGTCGGCCAAAACCGCGAGAAACGTTCCGGGCCGCAACGACAGGGTGCCCGGATGACGCATGTGATGTTCGCTGATGCCAGCCATCAATCCCTCAGCGACTAACACATGTGGACGAAGCCGTTCAGCCACTCCCGTCGCAACATGACAAACGCTTCGCCAATCGTGTTCCATCGCCAGGTGCTCGAGGTGCTGTTCGATAGCTGCCACTGGGATGATGCACGCCTTCAATTCGCCGGCCTGCATTCGTTCGCGGAATTCGCGACGGGTATGTTTGCGTTGCAGGATCTCTGAATTCATCCTGGGATTGTCCAGATCTCAATGCCTTTTGGTTCAGGCATGTCCTCGGTTAAAATCTGCCATGTAGCGCCCATTTCGCGCATTTTCCTGTAATCTCGCGGCCGGTACATAATAGCAAGATGGGGAGTGTCCACCACTTTACCGCCTTGAAAACGCGATTCCATTTCTGCATCGAGAATGCCACTAACGAGCAACGTGCGCTCGACCGGATATGGCGCGCGACCTTCACGGAAATGAGTTTGAATCGCGTGCGATAATGCCTTGAAAAGATTTCGGTTGTTCCACGGACCCACGTAAAAACTGGTTGCCCGTGGAGTCTGTTCACCAGCGAGACGACAAGCAAAGTGCCATCTGATGCCTCCGGTTGCGGCCGCGAGGACTACGGCGCGCAGTCCATCACGATAAGTGAGCAAGATCCCATGCGAAACAAACGGCGGCGCACTGTCGCCCGGCTTTGGCGGGCGGATTAAATCCCTGGCAGGTGGTCGTCCTGAGTCAGGTTCCGCGTCTAAAGCGACTTGAGCCAGCTTTGGCGACCAGAGCCCTTCATCAGCGGCTTTCCAAAGCGCGTCACCCTGGAGAAATTGCACACGCTCAACTCCGGTCTCGTACCCTCGACGTGCTTCGATCATGGATTGAAGCACCTCGAGGCCGTGAAAATCGTACGATTCTACACCTCCTCCATGAATGGAAACTGCTTCCAGAATCTTCGCTTTCGCAGGCAATTCCAACGGCGGACGGCGTTGCGCAAGAGGAACCGAACTGCCTGCCATGAATGGAATCTTCATCGCTTGGGCGGTGTCGTACATTTCTTTTGCCCAATCCCAACGATAGGAAAGGTGTTTGTCATTGAAGACAGGAACTACTTTACCACTATGGCGAAAGACCGAGATGATCTCGTCAAAAAAGCGTTTGCGCGGATACTCATGTTGTCCCTTTCTGTTGACGGGATAGCTTCCATGTTCGCCGATAGAGAGCACCGCATCGACAGCCAGCTTATCGCCGCCCCGACAAAGGGCTTCGGGGATGGTTTTGTAAATGGGGATATTGTGCCTGGCGGCAAACTCGCGCCCCAGTTCCCCTTCGGGAAACTGGTCGGCAAACAAACTCACCACATCCATGCCGGACGACGTCCGTTTGCCATTGAACAAGTAATCCGCGACGAAATTCTCCAGAATAACCTGCGCATGGCTGCGATAAGTGAATGCAGTGATGACCGCTCCGACTTTCAACCTTTTATTGCTACCCGCGAGCAGGCTCGGACGAAGGGCAGGCGCCCACACCAGTCCACCGGCAACAATGGCACTTCGCCGAAGAAACTGACGGCGCGCGATTTTTGGATAATTGCTCATTCAGAATGACTACTCAGTTTCCTCCCTTGTCTCCTGTTGATACTTTGATTTCACTGCCGTGCGCGAGAGCGTGCAGGTGATGTTGGTCGAGCATTGCCGCTTTTGGCTGAAACGGTTTGCCGCCCATTTCTGTGTAAACTTTTTCGACTTGCGCGGGTAGGAAATCCCCAACGTAACGCGCAATCGCTTTCTCCTTTAACAGCGCGGTCTTGATATCGTTCATTGCCGCTTTCACGTCCTCCGGTTTCTTGCTGGAATACTTTTTTACCTCTTTTCTTAACTCGACAAAGTACGCGTGTTGATCTTCCAGAACCTGTCCCCCACCCAAAGGGCCGTGACCCGGACAAATCGTTTTTGCACCAAGCTCCCTGGCAAGTTCGAGGGTCTGGACCCATTGCCCTGAGTCGCCGTCGCCCATGTAGTTGTAAGGACCGTTTACACAAGCATCGCCTGTGAATAGGATCTTTTCCTTTGGCAACCAGGCAAAACCGTCGCCATGCGTGTGGGCCACGCCAAAATAGAGTAATTCAACACGATGCCGGCCATCGTCGAAAATCATGTCCTTGTTGTAAAGCAGGGTGGGGGGTTTAAGTTTGCTTGCGGCAACGTCCTTGCGCCCTTTGGCCGCCTCCTCCCAGCGTCCGGGTTTGCCGCCATAATAACCCGTCTCATATTTCTGCATCTCAGTAATGACGCCGGCGTGCGCGACGGGCACAGCACCATTCTCCACCCAGACCTGGTTGCCATAAGCGTGATCGCCGTGATGATGCGTATCGAAAGCAAAACGAATCGGCTTGTCCGTGATAGCCTTGATTTTTGGAATAATCTCCAGGGCCCCTGAGGGGAAGTTGCCGTCAATGACCAACACATAATCTTCAAAAACGATCCATCCATTGTTGCAATGGCCGCTGCCCTTGAGGTCGCCTTCGTGAAAATAAACATCCGGCGCAATCTGCTCCACTTTATTGACCTCGGCCTTGCAAAGAACCGGCCAACTAAAAGCAATGGCTGAGAGGCAAAACCAAATGTTCATCTTAGGAGAATTCATTACCGAACAGTCCAAAAAAACCTTTGCCCGGTCAAACGAGAAAGAGGCTCGAAAAACGGCTTGATAGCCATTCTCGCAGAACTACGTTCCTCTGCGGCCGGAGCGCAGCGTTTACGGCGCTTCAATATGCGGATAAAAGGTGTGTTCGTCTTCGATCCAACCTGCCTCACAATTTCGTGCGCTGAAGCGGCGTAAACGCTGCGCTCCGGCCGCTCCGCAACTGAATCGTTCCGGCTTAGGCTCACTTGAGAAACAAATCCCAAACCTTCGCGCGCCGGGATTTGCCCGTTGGACCTTCGATCCAAAGCGTAACAGTAAACTCGCCGCCTTTCTCATAGCGGTGCTCAGGATGCCGTTCGTCGGAAGTTTGGCCATCGCCAAAATCCCATTTCCATGAGGTGATATTCCCTTTTGATTCGTCACGAAATGCCACCAACCGCTGACTGGTATCCACAATGTGAAACGACCAGCGCGCTTCCTTAGGCTTGCGCAAAGATGGCTCGAGCGGCATAAGCCGAAATGCGCAGAGGTCGGACGCGTTCCCGTACATTGTTGTTTTGTGCGACAAATTCCAAAATGCATTGTAACGCTCGGCTTTTTCGTCGTCATAGTCGAGAATCGCCCAAGACAGGCCGATGATGGCATTTTCTTTGAGCTGGGACACGACTGCGCGTGATGGGCCATCGGCGGGCGCATAGTCAAATGGGGTGATCCAGAATTCGAGCACCAGCTTGCCGCTCTGGCCTGGGCGAAAGTTGTAGCGTTGCGCAGCGTTTGCGTAAGGCAACTCTTTGATCCATGGTTGGCAACCCCAGACCATGGCCCAGTCCTTGCCTTCAGCAGGTGTGAAGATGTGGTAATTCTGCGCGTGCACACCGTGAAAGTTAAAGTGGGCCTCCTCCGGCCGATCCTTGAAGTGCGGGTGCATCTGTTTGATCAACGGCCCGCCGGACAAGTCGCCATCGACCACCACCTCGAAAATGTCGTTGTGCAAATCCGCTCGGGCAAAGTCCCAGTAATTGTCTGAAGCTTCGTAGAGAAAGTAGAGCTGGTTCAGTCCTTTGACCCAACCCACGCGCACCTGAACGTCGAGGTCGGTCCGATCATGGTTTGTCCCACGCCCGCCAACAGTGTCGGACAGTTGGTCTGTGCCGATGATGTAATCTTTTGGCACGATTGCCCAATCATCCACTTGTCCATCGATGCGCGGGATTTGGTCGGGCGGGAACTGAAAGATCTTGAACTCGACTCCCGGTCGTTCAAGCGCTTGAGCCAGCGGAACCGTCGCGAGGAGAAAGCCGACAAGGCTTATGAGCTTTGAAGCTATGTTCATAGTAATCGGTGACATACGACCTAGAAGCTCGAAAAGATATCTAAAGAACGAACCAATACCTACAAAACACGATAAATTTTTCGTTCCCCCCTTACTTTGGTTCAATGAGTGTGAGTCCGACGATTGATTCAAAGTGTCGCTGGTTGAAAGTCGCTAACTGGCAGCCGCGTTCCAGCGCCGTAGCCGCAACGATAAGGTCGTAGTAGCCGGCCATTTTTCCCGCTGCTTCAAGCTCAGCCCAAATTCGAGCATGCTCGTAAGCAGTTTGCTCGGTATAGGGTTGCACGGGCAGCACTGCCAGAATCGCTTCCAAATATTGGAGTCGCCGGTTTCGGTGAGGAGGAGTAGCTCGCTCCACACCGTGCCAGAGTTCCGCGACCGTTATCGCAGCCACCTCAAACTGTTCCTTCGGTTGTTTCGCCAGCCAGGCCCTCAGATCAAACGCACCCTTTTCGCCTCGAATGACGACATCGGCATCCAGGATTATTGCCATTTATCTCTCGGGGCGAAAAGTCGTTTTCGAGATGAGGCCATGTCCTTGAGCCACGCCCGCGCTTCCTGGGCGGAAAGCTCCACTTTCCCGATCGCTTCAGCCAGGTCCTGCCCGTTGCAAACCTTTTGGCGTTCCGGGATGAGCCGCGCTACGGCCTTCCCGTTCTTCAGCAGCACGAAAGTTGTGTTTTGATAATACGTCCGATTAATACAGTCTGCAAAATTTCGCGCAGCTTCCGTAACCGTAATTACGGTCTTTTTCATAAAATCAGATTATCAGATATTACAAGTTTTGTCAAGCTACCGGAACCGCCAATCTTTTCCGCCCCTCATCCGTCAGTTGGTTGGAAGTCCAGGCGGGGTCCCAGGTTTGTGTGACCACGACCTGGCGCACACCGGGGACCTTCATCAAGCGTTCCTCCACCGGTAAAGAAAAAGTGGGATGCACGGAAATTGATCCGTGACCAAAGTAACCGGCACGAGGGCGCCCGCGATGCGGCATGGTCATCACAACGGTTACAACGTCTCCACGGACACGAATATCGTATATAAGTCCGAGGTCCACCACATTGATATCGGCAGTGTAAAGCTGTGCATCTTTGCAATCTCGCAAGGCATCCCATAAAACCTGCTTTGCGATTGGACTGTCGCCTGCCTCGCCTGGGCGAGCCAATCGACCTGGAGATTCTTTGACAACATTTTCCTTCGGCACATCGCGGGCGGAGACAACTAGAGGATTCATCAATCGCTGGCGCAGGTCTTCTATCCTGCGCGGCCCTTCCGTTTCGGTGAATGGCAGGGCCACGTATGCGTTCTTCTCATGGAGCACCGCGCCTGCGGGAATTTGTTTGCCAGGCAGCGGATACCGGCTCCAGAGTTGGCCGTGCCAGCGGTACGACATGGTCGGAGCGCCGGAATGTTTCAATTCAGGTAACCCCTCGGCTCTGTGTTCAAGAAAAAGAGCAATGAAAGAGTCTTTGCTTTCTTTGTGGAAAAAGCCGACACCCCACAGGTTATCCTGGTGTTTCGCATCCACCTCGCCCATGTGCAGTTTTCCCTCCGCGTCCATCCAGACCGAATCAGTGAAGGAATGACCGGAGAAAACCCACTCGTCGTCGCGCAAAGCCTCTGCTTGAAAGCTTTTGACCGCTTCCATTCGGCCCACCTTGTGAAACCAGGGCAAGCCGGCGTAGAAACGGTATTCCACATCAACGTTAAGCCGGCTTGGTGAAAAAATCGGATGCACTGGAGAATAAGGGAATCCCCACCGCCGTACAATCGTGCATAACGGTCCACGAATGACTTCGTAATCGGGACATCCATCCCACAAGGTAATGCGCAGCTTCTGAAAGCTGCCGGAATCCACATAATCATGTGCCCAGTCGATTCCCGGCGGCTCACCATGTCCCTCACCACCTGAAAACAATTCGAGACCGTGCTCGCGTTTGAGGGTCAGTCGTTCGAGTTGCCCCATTTGGCGGGAGAGCGATGCCTTGTAGAAATGATTCTCAATATCGAGCCCGAACCCTTCGCCCGCAGTGACGAGATCGGTCGGATATTCGGGCAACTCGGCCTCCGGGTTGCCATAGAAGATTAGGAATGTCTGCTTTTGATGCGCACGGCTTTCCACCATGAAGAGCAGCCGGCAAAGGCGCTCGCTGCCACGACGTACCTCGCTGTAAACTTGCGAGGGGACTTCCTGTAATATGCCATCGATCACGCGCGCTACGCGTAACTCTCGGGCAAGGAAAGTCACCTGCGCCGCTGGAAAACTCAGCAACACCTCCACCGGCTCAGATAACCGTGCCTGTCCAATCGTTTCCTCCAGTGTGAGAATCTTGAAATACTCCCATCCTTTCGCCCAATTCTTCCATGGACCAGGGAGCGACTCCACCTTCTGATGCGAAGCGGCGGATGACAACGGGCGACCCGGATTTTCCTCTTCCGCTTGCGCCTGAATCGCGGTGCTGCGCAGCGAATGCGTCAGTGAGCGTGCGAGCCGGAAGTCCTGTTTCTGCCATGCCGATTCCAGGAGCTTTAACTTTTCTTCAAATCGGTCGGTCCGCTCCCAATACTTTGTTTCTTTCTCAGGTCTAACTGCAGCAGCCGGTGTTGATCGGGCGTCCCCAGTTCCCGCCCGCGCGCGGAACTGAAAAAACTTTGGCAGTGACAAACCGGCAAAGCTAGATAGCCCAATACCAAAAAACCTTCGCCGTTTAATCGGCATATCGATGAGATGAATCGGATCCTGCAGAGAATAGCTTTCAATGGCCACTATTCGTCAAGATTTATCACAGCTTCTGCCGGCAGCCTCCATCTAGTGATCATCAAAGCCAAATTTCTTCCCCGACTATAGCGCCATATTGACCCATCAATTCGCGTGAAGACACATCGAAATGAGTCACATTGGCTCATTGTTTGGCAATTCGAGATTAGATTATTCTGATAAGTTACTATCAGACAATATCTTAATTCATACGTCCGGAAATGGCATACCTAAAGCTAATTCAAATGAAGGCATATAAAGCCAACATATTAACCAAAAGACAAACTGAGATTATGAATAGCTTATCAAGATGGCAACGACCTGAGTTCTCAACCTGGGGAGTAGGTCGCTTAACGGACTTACGCGAAGAAATCGATCGCTTGTTTGAATCACCGCTAGCGGAGCTAACCCGCACTTCTCAACTGCTAAGTGGGTGGACTCCACCCATAGATCTGTTTGAAGACAAAGACAGCTTTATCGTCCGAGCAGAATTGCCAGGGATGAAGAAGGAGGAAATCGATTTATCGCTGCATGACGGCAGCCTGAGTATCTCTGGTGAACGCAAAGCCGAAGGTAAATACCAGGACGCCGAGGTGTATCGGACGGAACGGTTTTTCGGACGGTTCCAACGGACGATCACATTTTCTGCGCCTGTCGCAGCCGACCAGGTACGCGCCCAATACAAAGATGGTGTGCTTACGGTCAAGTTGCCCAAGACTGAAGAGGCCAAGCCGAAACATATCGATGTGAAAGTGGGCTAAGCACAACTTTGACGAAAGGATTCACATGAACACGTTACAAAAAGAACCGCGTCTCAATCATGAGCAAAATCAGCGGCCGAACTTTGTTGCCGCCCCGGTTAACATTTTGGAAACGAAAGATGGCTACGTCCTGGAAGCGGAGATGCCTGGAGTAAGCAAGGAAGGCTTGCAGGTGACGCTCGAAGGGAACGAGATCACCATCGTAGGACGACGCTCAGACGAAACGGTCCGTGGTGAAGCGCTGTTCCGGGAAAGCCACCGCGCTGATTTCCAACGGGTCTTCCAATTGGACCCAGCGATTGACACAACGAAAATCGAGGCGAAAATGGACCAGGGATTGTTGACGTTAACTTTACCCAAGTCGGAAAAGGTAAAGCCGCGGAAGATTGAGGTTGGCGAGTAATTGGTTTGAGTTGAAGGTGGGACGTCCCACGAGCCCGCAAGGCTCGTGGGATTCCTTTTGTACTTGAGCAAAAAACCCTGCAAAAGCACTTATCGGGCGTCCAAAGGATAAGATTGGTCTTGTTCGTTCATCCCCGTCAGGCACAGTTTGTAGGCATGATCGGAACAGCGGACTATTTTGTGAATGGAAGAACCACAATCAAACAGGGTCCGCCACCTTTTGGGGAGGGGTTTACTTTGATCGAACTGCTGGTTGTGATTGCAATTGTGGCTATTTTAGCTGCCTTGCTGCTGCCTACGCTGGGAAAATCCAAGGAACAGGCGCACAGAACGGTTTGTGTAGGCAATCTCAAGCAGTTATCGGCCGCCTGGCTATTATACGCGGAAGACAACGGCGATTTACTGGTCAATAATCATGGGGTCCCGGAAACTTTGGCTCGACGACAGACCTGGGCAAACAACGTGCACGACTGGGAGAGCAGCGATGACAATACCAATATCACATTGCTTGCGGATTCCAAGCTCGGACCTTACGCCAGCCGTGCAACAAAAATCTATAAATGTCCCGCGGACCGCGCGCTTGCTCCGAACGGTGAACGAATCCGGAGTATGTCTATGAATGCGATGGTCGGCGACCCGGGGGAACTAACCAACCGCTTCAATCCGCTCTACCTCCAATATTTCAAAATGGCAGAGGTGAAGCAGCCATCGGGGATTTTTGTTTTTTTGGACGAACACGCGGACACGTTGAATGATGGTTTTTTTGTGAACAAACTCGAGGAGTACCAATGGGGAAATCTTCCGGGCTCTTATCACAATGGTAGCGCAAACTTTTCTTTTGTTGATAGCCATGTCGAGTCGCATCATTGGACCGTCCCTGAAACCGTGCGTCCGGTAGGGAGAACAAGACTCGATAAGTTCCCGGCAAATCCCAGAACGGATTTTGAATGGTTGAAAATGCGGACAAGTGTAAAGAAGTCCTAAGAAGTCCGGTAACATTGCGAGGTTTGGACATTAAGAGGATAATTGGCTTTATGAAACCCCTTTGCCTCCTTCTGATGGCAAGCATTTTCTCGTCCCTCGGCCAGCCGGCTACCGATAAATCTCGTCCTCGGTTTTCGTTACCCAACGGAGTGCAAGTCGTCAAAAACCTTGAATATGGGCGAGGAAATAACCGAGCCCTGCTGCTAGACCTGTATTTGCCCGAAAAGAGCGCGCAAGCACTTCCTCTCATCATCTGGATCCCTGGTGGGGCATGGTTGGGCGGCAGCAAGGACGGAGGTAGTCCTGCACTACCATTCACGACGAATGGATGGGCTGTGGCGCATGTTGGTTATCGCCTCAGTCCTGAAGCAAAGTTCCCGGCGCAAATCAATGATTGCAAAGGAGCGATTCGCTGGCTCCGCGCCAACTCTAAACATTACAACCTCAACCCGGAAAAATTCATTGCCTGGGGCTCTTCCGCAGGAGGGCACCTTGCGGCCCTGATCGGCACAACGGGCAACGTCAAGGATTTGGAAGGCGACGTCAACACCTTGAAGGAATCGAGCGCTGTGCAGGCAGTAGTGGACTGGTTCGGCCCGACCGATTTACTCCGCATGAACGAAACCGAAAGCGATCGCCAGCACGATGCGCCAAATTCTGCCGAGTCAAAACTCATCGGCGGACCGCTGCTCGAGAATAAAGAAAAGGCAGCCAAGGCAAGCCCCACGACTTACATCTCAAAGGATGCTCCGCCCTTTTTGATTATGCACGGAGATCGCGACCTCGAGGTTCCCATTCGGCAAAGCGAGATCCTGGCTGATGCATTGAAAACGGCGGGAGCCGATGTGACCTTTATTCCAATAAAGGGGGCCGGGCACGGTTTCGGCGGGCCGCAAGCGATTGAGCCGGTGCGCGACTTTTTGAAAAGGGTCATTGGCCAGCCGTAAGTACGAATTTGAACAGGAAAAGAGGAAACAGGGTTATGCTCTTGGATAAACCGGCCGGTGGATCGGGCCTGAGGCCGGGGGTGCAGGACAGAATTCTTCAGGCAAACAGTCGAGCCTCCTTAACACCCCGCTTAAGGGTTTCGGAGGTATCTTCTCAGACCCCGGAGGGGTGGCCCGTTTATAGTCCAGGCGTCCTTCGAATGTTTCTTTCTTTTTGTTTTTCGGCGGCGCCATACAGACCACTCCTTGTGCACCAGCGAGGTTGAATGCCTTGGCTTTTAGGGCAGTCGATCCAGTTTCGCGCCGCCGAAAAACAAAAAGAACGATCACGGGGGTCTATTCTCGCTATAAACGGGCCACCCCTCCGGGGTTTGAGCCTCACCCGACTGACCATGTTCAATTCCTCCCATCAAGCGCTGGAATAGGCCCCTTTCGGAACCTTCCGGAAGGATTCTCTTTGAAGATTTCTGTCATGCGCCCTGAGGCCGGGTGACAAGCAAAATTCGGTTGCGAAGTTTCACTCTTCCATTTAATCTCAGGGGGAATTACCTGCAATCCCGACCAACCTCATGAACTCACTCCGCCGCCTCAGAACCGTCTGGTTGGCAACAACAGGGCTGGCATTTAGTCACTTGCTTCTCCCTTTGCCGTCCGGTGCCCAGGTAGTGAACGACGGCGCGACCAATACGCTCAACCACGTCACTAACACGATTACCGGCGGGGTGACTGTGGGAACCAATGGATCCTTTACTCTGTTGATACTTACAAACGGCGCACTATTGACCAACTCGGGTAGTGGCACGATCGGACTAAACGGGAGCGCAAACTCCAATAGTGTGCGGCTGACAAGTACCGAGACGCGCTGGTTTATTGGGCTGGATCTTACCGTTGGCAGCAACGGCTCAATGAATCACCTGGTAATCAGCAACAGTGCGCGAGTGGAAAACAATTTCGGCGCTCTCGGCATTAGCCCGTTGAGCAGTAACAATGACGCGCTCGTGACTGGCGCTGGCTCGCTTTGGAGCAATCGTAATGATTTTTACATCGGCTACGTTGGCCACGGTAATAGCCTGATCGTTAGCAACGGTGGCACCGTGGCAAACAATTCCGGTGTTCTCGGCATCGACGCGCTCAGCAGCAACAACCTAGCGACGATTACCGGCGTTGGCTCAGTGTGGAGCAATCGAGCCTCCCTGTTTATCGGCTTCTCCGGCGACGGAAATCGTTTGATGGCCAGTAATAGCGCCACCATCTTCGCAAGCAACAATATCTCCGTTGGGTTTAGCTCGGGCTCGACGAGCAACCTGCTTTTGGTCTCCAGCGGGGCGCTGCTGACCAACAATGGCAACGCAGTCCTGGGGTTTGGCACGGGTGCAAACTCAAATACCGTGTTCCTGAGCGGCACGAATACAGCCTGGCTGGTGGGGACCGATTTTCTGATTGGAAGCAATGGCGCATTCAACCGGCTGGTTATCAGCAATGGGGCGCTGCTGGCAAATCGACAGGCGTTTCTAAGCAGCAGTGTTACAAGCAGCAACAACCAGGCCGTGGTAACAGGGCCTGGGTCAGTCTGGAGCAATAGCGGCAACCTGTCGCTGGGCGCCAGTTTCGACGATAACGGCGGCGGCAGCCAAGTGGTGGTGAGCAACGGGGCAATGGTGATCAGTCGATTTGGCCTTATCGGTGCGGGCGATACGGGAGGAAGCAACAATGTTACGGTCGTTGGAACCAATTCGGTTTGGACCAACCAATTTGCAGTGACAGTCGGCGGTTTGACGGACGGGAACTCCTTGAACATCGGTGCCGGAGCCCAGGTTCTGAGCCAGAACGGGTTCCTCGGCCAGTTTGCTGGCAGTCAAAACAACTTCGCTATCGTCACAGGCGTTGATTCGTTATGGCAAATTACCTCTGCGCTGCAGATTGGGACCGCCAGTTCTGGCAACAGTTTATTCCTGAATAAGAACGGCACAGTCGCGGTAGGCGATCATTTGTTTTTGGGCAATTCATTTCCTGCCGCAAGTTCAAATCGCTTCATCGTAAGTAACAGCAGCACACTGCAGGTGACCAACGCAACTCAAACAGCTCTCGTGGTCTTGCGTGGCGGCACCAACACATTCAACGGCGGCACCATGGAAATGGATCAACTGCTCATTACGAATGCCCTTGGTTTAATGGAGTTTAATGGCGGATTACTCATTACCCGTGGAGCTTTCATCTCGAACAGCGCGCCTTTTGTGGTTGGGGTTAGTGGGTTCACGCCGGCTATTTGGGATGTTCGTGCCGGTCCGCTCAGTCATTTTGTCACTGGAGATATCCAAATTGGAGATGGTTCCTCGCTGAACCAGTTGATCATCACCAACGGCGCTTCATTGACCAATTCGGGTAACGGAATTCTGGGTGCGAATAGTGGAGCTAATTCCAACTCCGTGGTTGTCTCCGGGGTTGGGTCGCGTTGGGTGATGCGGACTGACTTACAACTGGGACAGGGTGGCGCGCTCAACCATCTCGTCGTAAGCAATGGCGCGGTTTTGCAAAATGAAATTGGAGTAATTGGGCAAATGACAACCAGCACCAACAACGAGGTGGTCGTAACTGATCCTGGCTCATTTTGGAACAATCTTATCCTTTTATTGGGTGCTCAGGGCGGGGGCAACCGCCTGATAATAACCAATCAGGGAACAGTGTTTGCCAACGTGGCCACTATTGGCTCAACTGCTACATCGCTCAGCAACCGCCTTGTTGTGGAGGGTGGTTCGTTGATAGTAACCAATTCGGCGGGTACGGGTTATCTGGATGTCCAGCGCGGTACTAACGTCCTCAACTCCGGTTTGATCGAAGTGGACCGTCTGCTGGTGACCAACATGCCGAGCTTTTTCGAGTTTAACGGCGGCACGTTGCTCACAGCGAGCACCACGAACAACATCGGACGCGCTTTTAGCGTCGGCAATGGCGTCAGCGCAGCCACACTCAACCTCTCCGGCAACGGCACTCACAACTTCTTTGCCGTCGGCCTTACAATCCGCAGCAATGCGTCGCTCATTGGAAATGGAACCATCCTCGGCCCGGTCTCAGTGCAGCCTGGCGGCACGTTGGCTCCGGGCGCATCGATCGGAAAACTAATGCTGATTAATTCGATTTCCTTGCAGGGGCGCACCCAGATGGAAATCAGCAAAACCGGGTCCGTTCTCACTAATGATCAATTACAAGTCATCGGCCCCGTTACTTTCGGCGGCACGCTCACCGTCACCAACATTGGTTCGACCGCACTGGGTCCCGGCGATCAATTCCAACTCTTTAGCGCCGGCGGTTACGTCAGCTCGTTTACTACCATCACGTTGCCGTCGCTGGCTCCCGGCCTGACATGGACGAACAAGCTGTCGGTGAACGGATCTATCCAAGTGGTTGGCCCGACGCTAAAGTTTGCCACGATCTCTCGTTCCGGAACGAACGTTATTATCAGCGGCGTGGGCGGTTCGGCGGGAACGACGTACTGGGTGCTGACGACGACCAATTTGAGTGTAGGTGTCAGTAATTGGACGCGGCTATTAACCAATCAGTTCGACGCGAGCGGCAATTTCATTTTTACAAATTCAATCGGCACAGCAGTCCCACAAAGATTTTACAGATTGCAGGTTCCTTAAGTCTGCCGGGAAAACGCTCTCGACGGACAAGCATTCTATAAAGTGTATATGCAACAACCTGCCACTCAAGGCTCCGCGCTATGAAAAAGGGGTCTTTGACCAAATGGAAAGGCCGCTGACACAAATTGTCACGGGAAATGGCATTGATCTTTTGGAGCATCTTGCCCTTGAGGTGAATTCCGATGCGATCTGCTTTGCAACTCTAGTCAGGAATCAAATTCGAAGCCAATTGCGGTACATCTCCTCGCATTCCCAGTCACCGCACGCTGTGAGTGAAATATCAGCCAGGTTCTCCACTAACGCATCGGAATCGACTAGCGCTCCCCTAGATCGCTCCGGTGAGACTACTTTCCACTTGGCGAAGGCGCTTCTAAAAGCAAGGTATGCCTTGTCGCGGATCCCTTTCGCTCTCAAAACTTCTCCCAGCCAATGCGCTGCCCAACCTCGATTAAGTAGCGTATTGCTATCCTCGTCTGATTCCAGCAGCGCCGCCGACTTTCTCAGGCAAACTAAGGCGTCATCAAGGCGTCCCATCAGTTGTAGACATCGACCAATGTTACCATAAAATGTTCCGTCCCGTTGTGTAGCCGCTTGAGCCTGGGTGAGCACAATGTCAAGCGTATTCCCCTCCAAAAAGTAAGCCAATGCTGGTGGAATTTCACCCGAATCGCGTTGGGCGAGTGCCAGAGTGTGTCGACAGTCGTATTCTGTGTCTATCTGGGATGCCGATTTTAGGGTCACCCCTTCAGCAGCCGCGGTTTTCGCCTCATCAAATCGCCCCCTGATCCAAAAAGCGTAAGCTCGAACATTGCATAGCCAAATGTACCGAGCTGATTTACCCACCACAGTTTTGGCGAGTCGTTCCAGCCAATCCTCTGCTTCCTGATACCGGCCGAGATCGCCCAATACAGCGACGAGCCTGTATGCTAGTAAGTCGAACCTCTTAACCTCAGCAGGGTTGTCGGGAAGCTTGTAGGCTGTTATCACAAGAATGGCCAGTCGCAGGAACTCCTCAACGAAACCTCGTGAGAGTAAGGTGGTTTGGATCTCGTGCAGGGTGGTCAGGGCCTCCGGGATGCGTTCATTTTCCACGCAAATTTCGATCATTGCAATCCAATCTCCCAAAACGGCGATTGTTCCTATCTCCGGGCGCCCACGGAACCTGCCGATCATACGGTTGAAGAAGCTGATTACCTGCTCGACAATCGGTTTTTGCTCCTCTGTTCGATATCTTTGTCTAATAAAAGACCTTACCAACGGGTGAAGTTCCAGAACCTCCCCTGAATGGGCACTAGGCTTAACGACAATGAGGTTTAACCCTTTAAGTGCGCGAACTGCTTTTCCGAATCGATTGAAATTCATGGAATCACTGAGACACGTCGCGACTCTCTGTTCCGACTCTGGGTGCGGCAATTCTGCCAAGACCCGCAAAACCTGCTGGTGCTCCGGTTTCAACATTCCCCAAATCTCATAAAGAATACGATCCTCAACCTCAGGTGCAGTGCCCTGTTCTATGCGCCGGAGCAAGTCATCGAGAGGTGATTGTTGCTTCGCAATCTGCGTCGCAATTAAGTTCAGAGTCAGAGCGCTCCCCTGTGTGATGCGTAGGACATCAGATAGTTGTTGAAATTTTCGCGCTTCATCCAAATGAGCCCCACGGAGCCGAAACAATTCTTCCGCCTCTTGTTCCGCCAGGCCGGAAACGGGAAGACGCATGAAACGCGGAGAGTCGTAGTTTAGAATTGGGCGGCTGGTTAAGAGGACCTGGGAGTCGTGGTTTGAAGCAATGGCACGCTCAATCAGAGAATTCATCAAACCGATCGCTTTCTGCGTTTCAAACTCCACATAATGGTCGATGTTGTCGAACACAAGAAGAATCCGATTATTGGCCAGGCGTTCGAAAAACAAATCAAGAATGTCTTGATCGTTCGACTTCTGTAGGGTTGCCGCAGTAATCTCGCCCTGGGTAAGATATTCCAGAACTTTCATGAGATGCATCTGAAGCGTATTACCTTGCTCTCTACAGTCAGCCCAATACCACGCTCGAATTTGACGTCCTCGTTCTCGTGCCGCTACGTACTTCGCGGCCAGACTTGATTTGCCAAAGCCTCCCATTCCGTGGAGGGCGACGACCGCGCTATCTGCTTCGAGAAGCCGCTTAAGCTCAATTTGGCGACCAACCCAAGCTTCTGTAGCCGGGGGATTTGATGTGGCCGCCATTGCCAGCGATAAGGTTGCGGAGGGTTCAGTTACGGGGACTCTAATGATTTTTGCCGTACCGATCAGTTCAAGTTTGCGAACAAGTTTCGGGAAGAGATCGTGGCAATCTACGCCTGCGTACGTAACAACCCGCCGACCGGGTAAACTCTGGAAACTCTCGAGCAAGGCTGCGTGGCCCTGAATAATTTCCTCAGGGCTCTTCTGATAAAACGCCCAAAGAACGTCAAGAACCTGCGATTGTTCGCTTATTGCTTTTAAAAGAGCGTCTGTAAAGGCATCCTTCCAACCTCCGTAACCCACAACTACAAGGACGGTTTCTTGCAGCAGAAGTCGCAGGTTTCCAGCAAGGAGCGGTCTCTCCCTCGTTAGCCGATCTGGCGTATGAAGCGTGTCCCCCTTGCTCCAGAACCCATGCAGATGGACTACCTGTGCGAGGTTGTCGCTTACAACTAACCCGCTGAAGTTTCCATCGTTGGGAAGGTTGATGGTAAGGGCTCCGCGGCCTGCACGTTTTATGGCTATTTCGAGCAAGGGATCAAAATTCACTGTCAGGATCGGGCGCTGAAAAACGTGCTCGTACGTGCTGATAAGTTTACCGAGAGCCGCCACACCGGGTCGTAGGAACCACCCATTCACGTCATGTTCGAGATCTTCCAAAGACAAATTCACGGAAGGAATATTTCTGGAGAGAAGTACCGCGTCTCTAATCAGTTGATTTAGCGTCGTTTGTCCGCGGCATTCGATTACAAACTGCATTGCCGCTTGATATTTTCTGCCCTCAGGAGCTTCATCGAGAGCTTTTTGAAGAAGAGCCTTCTCGTCTGCTGACGTAAAAAGGCACTGCACACGTTCTACCATGGAAGTTACGTTTGGCACACCCTTTTCCTGCCCATCCTCACTGGGACATGTCAGTCCAGATCCGACAAGGAATGTCACGCGCTGGCGCGTCTCCACTGCGTGTGTTAAACGTAACAACAAGTGTTCAGCGGAAGAAATGGGGTAATCGATCCGCACTTGCTAATCTGGCTCCTGTTTCTTAGCAAAGCGTTCAAAACTCTTCTGATTTGCTGGGTCACGCGGTTTTAGTTTGTAGTAGTCAGCAGTCAATCTATTAGCTTCTATCGAGTCCACCGCCGATTTCATTATATAATTCTTATCCCCTGCGTTCGATTTTTCGGCGTTCATGTTGGGTATGTGCCTTGAGTCTTGTCGTATGATTCGCCCATTTAGAGGACAATCTCGCTAGGAAAAAGTTCGAGCTGAGATGCTTTCGCTTGAGCGGCTTGGAATTGTTCGGATTCGAGAACGAAACAACAGCGTTTGTATGGGTCTATCAAGCTTTTGCTGGTGGTGCCGTTCCGATGGTGCTGAATAATGACGTACCCTAAGCCGTATTCGTTATCGCGGTTTGGGTTGGAGCGAGAGACACCAAGGGCACAACAGATCTCGGGCAAAAAAAGATGGCTGTTTGCGCGTTCCGAAGAGGTTGCGATAGACGAGCGGGAGATAACCGCGTTGGAAGCCTCAACAGACATAACGAAGATACTAAAGGTTGGGGGATAAAGGCTAAAGCCCAAAATCGGACTTCCCAGCGAGATTTCCCCGATCAGAACCTACGCAAAATTCAAATTTCAAAACGCCTTGGAAACACTGGCACTTAATTCCTCGTGCTGGGTGCTTACCCGCAAGCCGCGTTCGTCGGTGACCGCCAAAAACCATACGATTGGCCGTTGTTGCGGTAAGCGCGCGCTAATAACGTTGCCCTCGATATTTGCAGGCAAGGTTTCCCAGCGGCGCTTTTGCCATTCGCCAGTATCGTTTGTAAAGTGCAACTCAGCTTTTTTGAGCGGGACCAGGGAGGAAAACCTGGCGCTCGCTACATCGCCGTGAAGTTTCATGGCATCCAAAAGAGCCAGCGGCTTACCGTGGATCAAAACGCTATCGGCAAAGGTATCGACTTCATTGAAATCCCAATAGTGGCCATGACGCAGGTTTAAAATGATACTGACATGACGAAAACGGAGTGGGACAAGCTGGTACGAGGCGCGGTAGCTGTCCAAGGGATAAGCGAAGTCATTCGAGCCATTAAAAAACAGGACCGGGCAGCGCACATTCCCGAGATATTGGGAGGGGTCAAACTCGCTCAACCAAAGCTCGCGCGTCTCCGGCCGCATTTTCGCGAGCGACCCGTTTTTCCAAACGCTGTTCTCACCCAGAAAACCACAACCGTAAACCGGGACGGCGACTTTGAGCCGGTCGTCCAGGCCGGAAACAATGCAGGTCAGATAGCCACCCCAACTTATGCCGGTAATCCCGATGCGATTCGTATCGACTTCCGGAAGTGTCCTGAGCAAGGAATGCCCGCGAATGACCGCAGCGACCGCGTGATATGTCCACATGTCTGTCTCATTAGTTTTGGTGAACTCTTCAAACTTCACGTCATCCTTTTGATCTGGCCCACCGTCTGGCAAGCGACCTTTCGGGCCATTACCGGCAGTATCCATTGCGAGCGCTACATAGCCTCGCTTCGCCCAGTGCTCTGCCCAATCTCGAAAAGCTTTTCCTCCTCCGCCATGCACCAGGACCATTGCCGGGAACGGACCTTTGCCTGTGGCCGGACGGCCAAGATAGGCAAACACACGCGTGGGTTTTCCATGGTAAAGCTCTCCCGGATAATAAACTTCCTGAACTAACCCTGTGCGGGCTCCCCATTCCGCGGCAGGCGCCAGTTTAAGAGCCCTCAAGTCCCATGGCCCGGTGCTATGAACGTTCTTCGGCGTCGAACTGCATCCTGCAATCCATGCAACTAAGAAAATAACAGGACTCAAACTCTTCATCCTGTGAAGGGAAACTTTGGCGATGATCATAATACGACTCAAAATGCGTCGCTTGCCCCTTTAATTAGATAAAAAACAAACGCTCGTCGAGATTTTGTCTAAAGCGGAAGAGGCTGAGTATTGTTTGGCGAAAACTACCCGCATTTGTTTTTTAATCAAAATGTTGCTTGACGCGATCCAGAATCTGATGGTTTGGTCTGCGCCATAATTTTTCATCGATACGAATTCCATTGGGGTGAGAAATGTTGGGAAATTGAGGGAAGTTTCAAGAGGTGTGGCCGCTTTTTGAGCCGCTTGGCTTCACGCAGCATTACAAATCGCGAGCTTGAAAGTTAAGGCTGGAATGACAAGTTTCAGGGATGCAGGCGACAAAGGGGAGAGCTAGCTTTGTTATAGTTGCTATTTTCGGAGCGGTTATTTTGTCGGCGGTGATTGTTCTGGGAGCGATGTTGTTGTCGGGTGCGCGGGAGCCGAAGTACGAAGGCATCGGTCTTTCCCGGTGGGCTGATGGAACCATGGCCAGACAACGAGGTCCAATGCCAATGCTGAAGGTGTTACAGTCGGTAGGTCCGGAAGCGTTGCCATGGCTGGTCGAGGAAGCAGGACGGCAAGGAACTCTTAGGCATCGTCTTTACCTGCTATACGTGAAGGTTTACATATCGAGTTCCCTTGCGCAGCGACTCTTGCCCAGGCCTGGTCCTGACATTTCCAGCACCCGTCAAGAAAATGTCTTCGGCCTGCTGGCAAGGCTGGCGCCAGGTACATCGTATGAGGAACGCGCAGTCAGAGCGCTTTTGGCTGTCCCACCGAAACCACCTGTATTTGAAACAAGGTTTCGCCTCCTGGGATCCTTTACAAATTATCCGCGGCTCGTTCTTCCGGCGCTGCTCCCCGGTTTAAACCACCCATCGACGGTGGATGCGGCAGTTTCGGCTTTTGAGCGGTTTGGCACATCAGCGACACCGGTGCTTTATCCCAAAGCACTTATCGAGTCGGGTTTTATCAGGCCCGCAGAACTTGCACTGAAGAAAGCGGACCCCGTTGCTTATGAAAAGTTGCGCGAGAAAAAACTGTGAGAGGGAGGACCGGTCGGAGCGTGGGAGCGTGCAATGTGTTGAGGAGAGAGTGGAGCGTGGGAGCGTGAGGAAAAGTGAACGGTTTAACTACATCCCGGCTGTCGCCGCAGTTCACTTATCTTTGGCAGGCAGTTGTGGACAGGTTGTCGTAACGGGCTGGACGTCGCGATTGAAGATGGACGATGAGACGGAGCTCGATTGGACGGCTCTCATGACAGGTTTGGGATGGAGTACCCAACGATGGGGTTTATCTTCCAAGCCAGCGCGGGAGGAAGGTTGTTAAGGCGGGCCAATAGGTTATCAAAAGCAGGCCGACGATTAAAACACACTGCATCGGAATTACTGCACGAGAAACCTGTAGCACGGGTTTTCCGAAGCGGTATGAGGATAGAAAAATGTTGATGCCTGCTGTCGGCGTTAGAAGTCCCAGCTCCATATTAGCCAGGAAAATGATACCGAGATGGATCGGGTCGATTCCATAAGCGACTCCGAGAGGAACAATGATCGGAACAACCACCACAATGGCGGAGTACATGTCCATCACGCAACCCACCACCAAAAGGCACAAGTTCAGCGCAAGCAAGAAGGCATATTTGGAGTGAACAGCGCCAGTCACCCATTCTACGGCCCGACTGGGCATTTGGGCATCGATCAAGTAATTGGTAAAACCCAGGGCGACACCGAGAATGAGCAGAACGCCTCCGACGAGCAAACCGCATTCTGCCATTACCCCGGCGATTTGCCGAGGACCTTTGAAATCCCGGTAGACAAACGACTCGATAGCAAAAGCGTAGGCAGCCGTTACGGCGGCTGCTTCGACGGGAGTGGCAAACCCGCCAAACAGTGCCACCAGGGCAACTACGGGCAGGAGCAGTTCCCATTTCGCAGCCCAGATCGCCTGCCCCGCCTCAATTCGATCGAACCGGCGACGGGACTGGGTATCTTTTGGGCCAAGACGCAGGCCTAACCAGATAGCCATGCCTGCCAGCAAAACACCGGGCCCAAGGCCGCCGAGAAACATTTTCTCGATCGTTACGCCTGCGCCTTTAGCGTTCGAGCTGGCGACAATCGCAAAAAGGATCAGAGGCAAGGAAGGCGGGAACAACAGGCCGAGTCCACCTGAGCCGGTGAGCAATCCTAACGTTGCTCGCTCCGAATAACCCGCGCCCAGAAGCACCGGTAGCAGCAACCCGCCTAACGCAAGAATTGTCACCCCTGAGGCGCCTGTGAATGATGTAAAAAATGCGCAGGCCAGCACCGTAACGATCGCCGGCCCACCACGGAACTGCCCGAGTAATGCCTGGAAAACCCGGATCAACCTTTTGGAGGCGCCTCCTTCGGCCAGAAAGTAACCCGCCAATGTAAAGAGCGGCACCGTAGGCAAAGTGGGATTCGTAACCATGGAGTAATGCGTCAAGGAAATGGATGCGATTGGAAGATCCTCGCCCCAAAACAGTATTAAAGCCGCCCCGCCCAGCATCACGAAGATCGGAGCGCCTAGCACGACAGCAATCAGCAGTGCAACAAGCCCGGGCAGCACCAGTTTTGCAGGCGTCAACGGCGGATGAAATCCAATCCACACCAGCCCACCCGCCAGCACCAGGGCAACGAGACGTCCGCGCCAATCGTCAGCGGCATGCCATAACAACCGCAGAGCGATCACGCCAAAACCTAGCGGCATTATTGTTTGAACAGTCCAGACCTTGATACCGTAGGCGAGCAGTTTGCCGCCTTCCTTCTCCGATTGCACGAGTTGGATGGCAGCCAGGCAGAGGAAAACAGTAATGCCCGCCGCGAAAGCGCTACTGAACACCCGCGCAAAAGTTTGCCAACGACCCTTGAGAAAGGTGGTTAGTGTCGAAAGCGAAAGCAGCCGCCGGTCGCGTGCTGCAAACATCCCACCCAAAAGACCGATAATGAGGACCAGGTGCTGCTGCAAGGCCGAAGCACCTTCGAGTCCCCGATGGAAAAGCTTTCGTCCTCCGATTTCAATGAGCGGCAGCAACATGAGTGTTGCCAACGCCATTGCGACGAGAAGGTTTTCTGTCTCCCAAAGCCAACGCAGTCGGCCGCCAGGCTGCCCTGCCGTTGGTTCAGGATTTGCGCTTGGAACGTTGAGTTCGCTCGTCACTTGGAGGTCCCCGGTTGAGAGGCGCGGAAGACTTTCAACTGGTTGGTGACTTCGTCATAAATATCAATCGGCACGGCGATTCCACGGATCTTCGAGAGAACCTTTTCGACCTCCTGATTCCATTGGGTATCCAACTCCGGCGTGAGCATATCCACTTTCAATCCGCGCTTTTGCATCGCCGCGATCGACTCGACGTTTTCGCGCCGCCCATCCGCTTTGAGCTGTTTGCCCGCTTCCACGGCTGCTTTGCGCATCTCCGCTTGCGCTTCCGGCGAAATTGTATCCCAGGTCTTCTTTGCAATGATCGCTGCGCCAACCAGCGGCACCCAATTCATGTCGAGCATATGCGGCGCAACCGCATCAACCTGTAACGCCAGCGCAATAGTGGGAGGCATGGCCACACAATCAATCAACCCAGTCTGCAAGCTTGGCAAAACATCGGCCACCTCGAGTGGCACTGGATTGCAGCCCACGAACCGATAAATGGCCAGTTCCGCGGGACGGCCCGCCGCCACAAACAATTTTGCTTTCTTAAAGTCATCCGGGTTGGCTACAGACTGTTTCGAGAAAAAATGGACGAAGCCGGTATCGGACCAGAAAAGCACGACAAATCCTTTATCATTGAGGCGCTTCTCGAGCATGGGCTCCATCTTTGTCGTGATGTAATCCACTTCTTCGAGGGTGCGATAAACTTTCGGCATGCTTTGCAAACCGGCCACGCCGGGTTCGATTTCCGAAAGCCCTGAGGTGGTTACCATGGCTGCCTGCAATTGGCCCAGGCGCATCCGACGCACCATGTCAGCCTCGCTCCCCATGGTTCCATCGGTATAAATCGTCAGCGCAGCTCCTCCTCCCGGAGCCTTGCGCCACTTTTCGCCCATGACCTGGAGATGCTTTGCGTAAGAAGATCCCTTGGGCGCAAGAGTCCCAAGCCGCACTTTAACCTCGGACGCTGCGACCGTCGAATGAAAGGGAACGAGCAACCCAAAAAAGGATGTGCATAACAGAAGCTGGTTTCGAATATTCATTTCCGAAGCAAATTCACATGGTTCACGACCCTTGTCACGCCCGGAAGAAGGAGGGTGTGATTAAAAGTGTCGGGCCTGAAATATCGGAGCGTGGCCGTCCCGGGCGCAGCAACGCTCGACCAGTAACGTACATCAAGGACAACCCTAAGAAGGAAGACAGATTGATTTGGTACTGCACTTAAGGGCATAGTTCGGCGGTGATTGTCTCGAGTCGCCACGATCTTTGTCACGATCTTCTCCTTCCTGCGCTGCTCTTTGCGGCTTTAGGCGGCATGACTTGGGCAGTCCGTGGTTGCTCTGGCTTCGGGGCCACAAATGGTTGCATCTTTGCGGGTGTAACCTGGGGCGCAGCGTGGTGGTTTATCGCCCGAGATCCCTCTCCGCTGCAATCGCGCCCATATCACTCCGGGTGGATCATCCTCGCTCTGACAATAGGCATCGGAATTTCCGGGGCTCGGGGTTGGATGCAGTGGCCGAGTTTCTTCGAAGGTCATCTACAGACGAACACTCCGCGAGGGGAATTCGTCCCTATATCCAAAAGTTATGGTTACCTCTGGCTTTTCATCGCTGGAGTGCCTTGGGCGGGCCTCGGTGCGTGTATGCTGGCCTGGTGCAACTCGTTGCGGGTGACGCGCCTTGGCGATTGGGCTTTGCGGCTTTCTTGCGGCATCGCGTTCGTAGTCCTTGCAAGAATACTCTTCAGACAATTTCCGGAAATCTTTTTACCACTTTATAAAACGATCCGGTCGCAATACGACGATTTGGGCAGCAACCCCAACTTGCGCAGGCTCATCAACGATAACCGTGCCGCGATTGCGCATCTCGGTCTGTACCTCGGCTTTCTAGTTGCTGAACTGATTCGCAGAGATTGGCGCAATGTAACTCTTATTTCCACCGTCGGCCTGGCGAATGGTGTCGGCTGGGCTTTGTGCCAGAATTGGAAGTGGGCGTCGACACTTTGGCCCAAAGCCAATTTCAACTTTTGGCGTTGCTGGGAATCTTCTGGTGGAATCAGCATCGGTCTGGCCTACGGTCTGGCTTATTACCTGGCAAACCGTCCGATCAACGAAAAGTATAACGTGTCATTTCTGGCTGGAATGGAAAATACTCATCCCAACCTTGAACGCATGGGCGCTTATCTTGGTTTGCTCTTCGGACTGGGGTTGTCATTGAAAAATGGTTTGAAAGGCTGGGCCAATATTTACCTGGGGGATGAAAACCATTGGAACCACGTTTTCTGGCAAATCATCGGCCCCCTGATGCTTCTGGGGCTCGTCGGGTTAATTCTCCGGATCCGAGCTCGGCCGCTTCCAACAGGTTATGGGGGTGATATATTCCCTCAAGCGTATCTCCTGATTTGGCTCGTTTTGCTCTGGCAAAACATCATCGCTCAATTGGTGACCGGCCCCAAGACAGTATGGAATGAAATGGCCTTTAAAATATACTATGTCTTACTTTTCTTTGTCTCCGCCGTGATTATTTACCACTTCCATTTTCAGAAGACGATGAGCGTGGCTCAAACCAGAGAAAAGAATTTAACAGCACCGCAGTTGGTCTGATTGGCCCTGCCGCAGAATTCTACTGATGGCCACGAATGACTATTTCAACCTGTGGGACTGGGCAATCATTCTTGGCTATTTACTGGCCATTATCGCGCTGGGAATCTGGTTTGGAAAGGATCAGCGCAACACCCGCGATTATTTCCTGGGTAGTAAAACTGTTTCCTGGTGGGTCATTGGGTTGTCGATCGTGGCAGCGGAAACCAGCGCTCTGACGATCATAGGAGTTCCTTCCATGGCTTACGGGGGGAACATTGCCTTCTTGCAGATGATCATCGGGTATGTCATCGCGCGGATCATTTTGGCAATCGTTTTGGTGCCCCATTATTTTAAGGGCGAAATCTATTCACCTTATCAGCTCTTCGCGAACGCATTCGGACCGGCCGCAAGGCAAGCTGCGGGTGGCCTGTTTTTATTGAGTGAAACTTTGGCTGCCGGCGTGCGGGTTTATGTTGCGAGCATTCCGGTAAAGTTGATGCTGGGAGACAAAATCCTGCGGTTCGGCACGGGTGATCCTATTCTTGGCGCAATCCTGCTTTTTGTCCTTTTATCATTGCTCTACACTTATGTGGGCGGTGTTAAGGCGGTGATCTGGACGGATGCAGTTCAATTTGGGTTGTTCCTACTGGGAGGACTGTTTGCGTTCTTCTACATTCCCGCCTTGCTCGGCGATGGTGGGATGAGCACCGTGTTTTCTCGAGCATACGACGGCGGCAAGCTTCATTGGTTGAATGCTATTCCCCCACCGGGAGTGTCCTGGGGAAAGTTTCTGTTCGGCGCTCCCTTCAATCTCTGGATGGGGATTATTGGCGGCACAGTCATGGTGCTATCCTCTCATGGTGCGGAGCAGTTGATTGTTCAACGGGTGCTGGCCTGTAAAAATATTGCTGACGGTCGAAAAGCGCTGGCGCTTAGCGCTGTTTTGATCTTTCCGCTCTTTCTTACTTTTCTCCTGGTGGGTGCGATGCTTTGGGTGTTTTACCAGAGCCATCCTTTTCAAATCCCGTTACCTGAGCCGCGTTCGGGTTCGGGTATCAAAGCCAATGATTTCATTTTTCCCATTTTTATGATGACAGAAGTCCCGCACGTTCTTAAGGGATTTCTGATTGTCGCCATTCTTGCGGCCGCCATGTCTTCCGTCAGTTCGGCGCTGACTTCGCTGGCTTCGGTCTCGACAATGGATTTCATCAAGCACTTTTTGCGGGAACGAAGCGAAGAGTTTTACCTGCGCTTCAGCAAAGCCTCGACTGTGGCGTGGGCAGTGGGACTGATTCTGATAGCTTACCTGAGCCGGCAAGTCGAATTCGTGCTCAACGCCGCGTTTTCGCTGCGCGGCCTGACCAGCGGCGCTTTGCTGGGAGGATTGGGCTTGGCCGTGTTTTGGAAAAAGGGTCGGACCCTGCCGGTGATCGCCGGGATGTTGGCTTCGCTTCTAATCATGATTGCCATACAGTTCTTTCCCAAATGGAGTGCAACAAAAGGATTTTGGGATAGAACAATTGGTTTCGAGATTTTTTGGCCGTGGTATACATTGATCGGCGCCATGGTGACGCTGGCCACCGCCTGGACCGTGCAGAAGTTCCTGCCAGCGGTCTCTCCAGCCAGCAAAAAACCTTCCCTGCGTGAAACCTGCATCAAGAAGTGACAAACACGTGTCAAGGGGTGACAAGCACATAGTTGAAGAGTCAGCCGACGTGGAACGAGCTTGAACCCCGCTTAGTAGCAAGCCCAAGAGACACATTGGCTTTTAACTACCGTTTGTTCTTTGGCGATTCCGCCGCCTGCCGGCAAGCCTCTGCGACCTTTTCAAGTTGCTCCAGAAAGCCTTCACGCTCCTTCTCCGAAAGAGCGCTCAGAACTTCCGCTTGCATCGCAAGCGCCAATGCCCTCCCCTGGAGATATTTGCGCCGTCCGGCCTTGGTCAGGGCAACGCGATGCGCGCGACGATCTTTTTCATGAGGCCACCGTTCGACAAGTTGGGCTGATTCCATCCTCTCAAGCAACGCAGCGACCGTGTTCGGATCACTGGTCATGGCCCGGGCCAACTGGCGTTGCGTCATGCCATCGTTTTCCAATAGGGTGCGCATGACCGTAAACTGGTCCGGGGTGAAACCGAGATGCGCGATGCGGCGTCGAAATGTCTGGTTTAAGCCATACCATGCGCGGCGCAACAACAGGGGCAAACGCCGGCGCTCGGGGGAATCAATGGCAGCTCGTGTTCTCAATAATGAAATAATACGTGTAAGTAATATCTTGTTGCAATCGCAAAGCAGGTGTTGAATATTGCCGCTGTCCTAAACGATATTGCAGCTTGCTCGAGCGTGCCAACAACCATGAGATGAAAGCAAAATTTTTTCTAAACGCAGGGACAGGGATGCTCGGATTGATGTTTTGCCTGCAGGCCGGGGCCGGGCCTGTTCAGGGGTGGCTGAGTTGGCGAGGCCCCCAACAAAGCGGGGTTTCCCTTGAAAAAGGGCTTCCGGACAATATCGACGTCAAACAGCCACTTTGGGTCGCGGATTTCCCGGGCCAATCCACAGCGGTCATTGCCAATGGCAAGCTGTACATCATGGGTTATCTCGGGGATGGGCCGGACCTGCAGGAAGGTATAGCCTGTTTCGATGCGGACACAGGCAAAAAGCTTTGGAGCCATTTATATAACGATTATCTTAGCGACACCATTTACCAGCGTTATGCCACTTCCAGTGCTGCGGTTGATCCTGAGACCGGCAACGTTTTCATGCAAGGCACTCAAGGCATTCTGGCCTCCGTCACCCCGGACGGCAAATTGTTGTGGCAGCACGCGTTGATGGAAGAGTTGGGAAGGCTGACTTTTCCAAACAGCCGAACCGCATCACCTGTGGTCGATGCAGATCTCGTCATTACCCGGGGAATCACCGCGAACTGGGGGGCGCAGGGACCCGCTGCCGATCGCTTTTATGCCTTTGACAAAAAAACGGGGGACCTGGTTTGGGCTTCGAACCCTGGAGACCGGCCCAGGGACAATTCCTATTCACATCCGTACCTGGCGTTCCTCGGTGGTAAGCGGGTATTTTACTCGGCCACGGGGGATGGCAGCGTAATCTGCGCGAACGCGCGCACGGGTGACCCGCTATGGCGCGTGCCACTTTTTAAATCCGGCATCAACTCGACTCTATTGGTTCACAATAATGACAAAGTCATTGCAGTTTATGGCACACCGTACGATCCAGGGCAAATGGTGGCACTAAAGATTCTGGATATTTCGCCAACAAATCCAGCGGCTGGGCCCGTTGTTCTGGAGCGCTCGACTGTCGAGCTTTGGGCTGACGACCTGTCGACTTCGGCCAGTTCTCCCATTCTTGCGGGTGATACTGTTTATCTGGTGAACGAACTGGGCGAACTGATCGCTGTTGATGCCAACAAGGGTCGCATTTTATGGCGGCTTAAACTCGGGTCTGAGGAGCGTAACTCGTGCCCTCTTTTCGCTGACGGCAAACTGTACGTGCCGATCCTGGAAGATCCTGCCACCAAGGCTGCAACTGGTGAGGCAGGAACTACTGGTGCCTTTTATGTTATCAAGCCAGGAGAGAAGCCGGAAATCATTTCTCATGTCGCTTTGGACGGACGCTGTTTTGGAACACCGACGGCATACAATGGCAAGATCTACATGCAGACTACACGTCACCTCTATTGCTTCGGCAAGAAAGGGAATAATCCCGGTCTTGCGGCCGAGCCTGCGCCGGAGAAATGGCCGGCGCCTGGACCAGCAAAAGCGGTTCAGGTGATTCCTGCAGAGGTAACATTGCGACCTGGCCACACCGCCAGCTTTCATGCACGCACGATTGATGGAAACGGCTTTATTGTTCAGCCCATTTCAGATTCGCGACAGATCAAATGGGCCAGCTACATTCCGCCCACTGCTCGTGTTAAATCGACCATGAAAGCAAGTTTTAACGCGAACGGGCAAATCGTCGCAGGCAATGAATCTGTCCCATCGGCAGGCGCGTTCGAAGGGGAGTTTGAAGGTTTGCACGGGTACATTCGTGGTCGTGTCTTACCCTACCCTCCATTGAAGCAGGATTTCGAGTCTTTCACCCTTTCTGAAACCAACGCGTCGGACCAAGTGGCGTACGCTTATCCGCCGCTGCCCTGGATTGGCGCCCGGTTCAAATTCGAAATCCGCGAGAAAGATGGCAACAAAGTGATGGCAAAGACGATTGAAAACAAATTCTTCCAGCGCGCGACGGTGTTTATCGGATCTCCTGAAGCAAAGAATTATACCATCGAAGCTGATGTCATGAGCGATGGAAACAGGAGGAAGATGTCAGAAGTCGGAGTCATCAACCAACGTTATGCCATCGTGCTCAAAGGCAATGATCAAAAAATCGAAGTGAACTCCAATCTCGAGAGGTTGCGTGTTTCTCAAGATTTTAAATGGCTCCCGAATGTCTGGTATAAACTCAAGGCGCGAGTGGACATCAGCCCGGACGGTTCCGGGATAGTGCGAGCCAAGGCCTGGAAGAAAGAGGAGCCCGAGCCGGAAAAGTGGACCATAGAAGTGCCGCACAAAACCGCGCATCAAAACGGGTCTCCCGGCCTGTTCGGGTTTTCGCCGCAAGATATGCGGGTGTACATCGACAATTTGAGCGTGCAATCTAATTAGGGCCCAAATCCAGTAGGCCTTAACCTGTTACGAACTTTCATCCAAAGAAAATCAACATCATGAGAAAACTTTACCTGGTTGGACTATTAACATTGGCGAGTGGAGTGGCTCTGGCCGGCGATTGGCCTCAATGGGGAGGCAAAGCGATGCGCAATATGTATTCGCCCGAGAAGGGTCTTCCCGACAGTTTTGGTAAGGTCGAATTCAAACCGGGGACCGAAGAAGTCGAGGTGAAGTCCGTTAAAAATCTTAAATGGGCGGCTAAGCTGGGTTCCCAAAGTTATGGCAACGTCACCATAGCTGGAGGTAAAGTTTTCGTCGGAACCAATAACGAGAACCCCAGGGATAAAAAGCATTTGGGCGACCGGAGTATCCTGATGTGTTTCGACGAGAAGACGGGTTCTTTCTTGTGGCAGCTCGTCGTTCCCAAGCTTGCTTCCGGTAAAGTCAACGACTGGGAGGGTTTAGGTGTTCTTTCGTCGCCAACAATTGAAGGGGATCGCGTTTATTTTGTCAGCAGCCGCTGCGAGGTGTTGTGTTTGGATATTAACGGCATGGCAAACGGAAATGATGGGCCTTTCAAGGATGAAGCGAAATATATGGTCAAAGACCTATTGCTGGATCGTGGCAAACCCACAGAACGTCCGGCGCCACCGATTGAGCCAGGTCCGAAAGATGCCGACATCATTTGGCGATACGACATGATCGACGATTTGGGTGTATTCCCTCACAACGCCGCCAATTGTTCCGTTCTCATCGTCGATGATATTGTTTATGTCTGCACATCCAACGGCCAGGACTGGAGCCATTCTAATGTCCCGTCACCCAATGCCCCCAGTTTCATCGCCCTGAATAAAAAGACCGGTGAGTTGGTTGGAGAGGATGATGCGCATATCGGCCCCAACATTTTTCACGGACAGTGGACCTCTCCTTCCCTTGGTGAGGTCAATGGCCGTAAATTGATTCTCTTCGGCGGGGGCGATGGTTGGTGCTATGCTCTCGATCCCAAACCTGTGAAAGAAGGGGACACTAATATTCTGAAAACAGTCTGGAAGTATGATTGCAATCCCCCAGAACGAAAGAAGTTCAAGTATCCAGCCGCCGAAGGAGTCAGTGAAATCAATGCGACACCCGTGTTTTACAAAAATCGGGTTTATGTTGCCGTGGGCCAGGATCCGGAACATGGAGAGGGCGTGGGAATCCTCTCATGCATTGATGCGACCAAGACAGGCGATATCACTTCGACCGGCAAGATCTGGAGCTTCGACAAGATACACCGGAGCATATCGTCGGTTTCGATCGACCCGGATACCGGGCTCCTCTTCATTGCAGATTTTTCCGGATTTATTCATTGTCTGGATGCAGAGACCGGGAAACTCTATTGGACCCACGATATGAAAGCCGAAATGTGGGGATCCACACTGGTTGCCGATGGAAAGGTGTATGCAGGGGATCAGGACGGAGACTTCATCGTGCTCGCCGCAAGCAAAGAAAAGAAAGTTATCAGTGAGACGAACCTTGGCTCTTCAGTTTATGGCACCGCAGTGGCTGCCAATGGTGTGGTGTTTATACAATCCAATACGCATTTGTTTGCTTTCTCGAGTGGGGCAAAAACGCAGCGCCCGGACTGAAGTGAAATGACGAATTCAAAAATGACGAAGACGAAAGAATTCCCAAATCTCAATTTATTCGTTTATCGCGTATGAGTATTTCTCATTCAAGCGATCATGGGGAACTTCTCCGAAGTTCGGATTTCAACATTCGGGTTTGATTCGTCATTGGCCATTCGTTATTCGTCATTATAACAGATGAAACCCGTAACCAAGTTTCTGCTAACCCTCCTTGTCCTGGCCGTTTACCTCCTACATCAGGACTTTTGGAACTGGAAAAAAACGGACCTGGTATTTGGCTTTCTGCCGATTGGTTTAGCCTACCATGCAGGTTATTCCATACTCGCCTCCATCACTATGGCCCTGCTGGTAAAGTTCGCCTGGCCAAAGCATTTGGAAGACGTCCAGCCGGAATCCGGCGTTAAGCAACAGCCGGAGGACCACTAATGGACGTCTATTCGGATTCATTTCGGATTTCGGATTTCGGACTTCGGATTTTTCCCGCCGCCCCATGATCCCCGTCATTGTCATCGCCGTTTACCTGATCATTATTTCCCTGGTCGGCGCCCTGGCTTTTCGCCGAGGCAAAACCAATACCGAGGATTTTTTCCTGGCGAACCGATCGGTTGGGGAAATGGTATTTTTCTTATCGCTGTTCGCCACGAACATGACTGCCTTTGCGATTTTGGGCAGCTCTGGCCAGGCGTATCGCCAGGGCATTGGTATTTATGGATTAATGGCTTCTTCCTCAGGACTGGTCATTCCTTTAACGATTTTCCTTATCGGCACACGACTGTGGGCCTTGGGTAAACGCTTCGGTCATCAGACTCAAGTCGCTTTCTTCCGGGACCGTTGGGAATGCGATGCCATTGGCACGGTGATCTTTGCGCTGAGCGCGGCCATGCTCGTGCCTTACATGATCATCAGCATCATGGGAGGCGGCACAGTCCTCGCGCAAATCTCGCACAATCAGGCTGGAACAGCGCCGCTGATTCCGTACTGGCTGGGCTGTGGGATTGTCGCGGTGGTTGTGACTCTCGGAGTTTTTCTCGGCGGAATGCGCGGAACGGTTTGGGTGAATATTCTCCAAACCACACTGTTCCTTCTCTTTGGCGCGGTCGCGGTGCTGACGATCAGCCATGCTTTGCCTGGCGGTTTCGGCGAATATATGTCCAAGGTGGCGGCCAACCCGAAAACCAGCTACCTCGTAACTCGAGAGCGTATTCCCGAGCGCTTTTTCTGGAGTTACACACTTATTCCACTTTCGAGCATCATGTTTCCGCACATGGCGATCATGTGTTTCTCCGCTCGAAAAGTGACCGCCTTCAAACGCACCGTTATTCTTTATCCCGTGGCCATTATGCTGATTTGGCTCCCGGCTGTTTTCCTTGGCGTCCTTGGTGCGGCAACTCTAGGCAAAGTTGCCGACCCGGATGGCATTCTGTTATCCATGCTCGAAAAATACGCGCCGCTGTGGCTCGCGGGTGTGTTGGGCGCAGGGATTATTTCTGCCGTCATGGGCTCGGATGCGCACCAGGTGCTGGCCCTGAGCACCATGTTTACCAAAGACATTTATCAGCACTATGGTGGTCGAGAAAAATACGGCGAAAAGGGCGCTGTTTATTTCGCCCGTATTTTCATAATTCTCATTACGGTTGCGGCGTACCTGATCGCGCTTGAACTAAAGGACAAGCAGGGCATTTTCGAAATCGCGGTTCGTTACGCCTTTTCCGGTTTCGCGGCGATGGCGCCGGTGATGATCGCCGCTCTTTTTTGGAAACGAAGCACCAAATGGGGCGCGCTGGCAGCCACTCTCTTCACGGCGGGATGTTTGCTCCTGTTTGTGGTGCTTCAAAATACTCACAAAGCGGGAGATATTATTTGGCAAATTGGCCAGGGCAAAGAGGCCATTAAAGTGTTGTTCTTAACCCCTCGCGGAGATGTCAGTTTCTGGAATGGGTTTATGACCGTTGTGCCCATGGTTCTGGGTTCAGCGCTGTGCATGATTTTCGGCTCCCTCGCCACAAAACCTCCCACCACGGCAACTATCGCAAAATACTTTCCCGTTCGAATGCAACCCGATCTCCCTGCCGCAGCGGCGATATCAAGATGAACCAAACTCAACCGCAGACCCCGCAAGAAGCTCAAACGCAACTCGACGCCCACGTACGAGAAATTGTGCGCTGGCATTTTTCACCCGAAACCGGTTGCCCCTTCTGGCTGGATTGGGCAAAGAAAGCCGGCTGGGATCCCGCCTCGACTGTTAACTCGTTTGCCGATCTGATCGCGCGATTTCCTCATTTTCAGGACGAATGGCTGCGCGATTTACAGCCGTACGTTTGGGTTCCCAAAAAATACAAAAACCGGCCTTTCAATGTCTTCGAAACAGGCGGCACCACCGGCATGCCGAAGCAACGCATTGGCTGGGACGACTATAAAACCGATTACGAAGAATTTTCCTCAAAGGTCACCGATGAACATTTTCCCCGGGGCGGCGCGTGGCTCATGGTAGGTCCTACAGGTCCGCGCAGGCTTCGTTTGGCCATTGAACACCTTGCCAACTTCCGAGGCAGCGTGTGCTATTTCATTGACCTGGATCCGCGCTGGGTTAAAAAGGTCATCAGCGGTAAGAAAATGGAAGAGGCGAAAGCCTACATGGAGCATGTGATCGACCAGGCGGTCACCATCTTGAAACATCGTGCTGTTAGCGGCCTTTTTACAACACCAAAACTGCTCGAAGCTCTGGGCGAAAAGGTTAACCTGTGGGAGAGCGGAATTCGTGGCGTTTTTTGTGGTGGCACAACCATGACTCCGCAACATGTGCGTTTCCTCATCGAGGAAGTTTTGGAAAACCGAATTGGATTTTATCCCACCTACGGAAACACTTTGATGGGATTGGCAGCCAGTGTGCCGCTGACTCCGGAAGATAAGTATTCAATCACTTATTATGCTCCCCAGCCTCGCGCCGTGTTACGAGTCGTTAATCCCGCAAAAACCGAGGAGCCTGCGAAGTATGGGGATTGGGGTCGAGTCGAGCTGACAACTTTGACCAAAGAATTCTTCATGCCCCGCTTTCTCGAACGCGACGAAGCCCTGCGTCGCCCGCCCCGCGCGCCTTACGCCTGGGATGGCGTCGCCGAAGTCCGCCCCTTCGGAGCGATGGAGAAAAACATCGTTGAAGGCGTTTATTGAAATAACTCGAAGCGCTCCAAACTTGTTTTGGAAGGCTTTTCGAGCTATAAGTTTTCCCTGAGCTACGATGAATAGCATCCCCCACATTCCAGCCCTGAGAGCTGGAAAATATTATGATAGCCTTGATCGAGCCGAGGTTAAGGATTTTCGCTCGGGCCAGGTCAAGGGAATGGTCAGCCAGGTCAATGCGGGAGCCGTGCGTAAGGATTTGCGCAGGCTCAGTGAGGCCCGGGCTGCGCTACAGGAATTCACCACGGTGCAACTGATTAAGATTTGCGCCGAGGCGGGTGATGAGTTTTTGAATGGTTCATTGCCGCTCGGGCATGGAGAACGCAGCCAATCGGCTCAAGATTACATCGAAACGCTTTCAGCTACCAGCGGGCTGCCGCACGTAATGGTCAGGCATAATATGACCAAAATTCATCATGCGCTTACCCACATGGGTTCGATACTCAATGGACTCACACGGGGTTTGGATTTGACAATTCTCGACAAAGGCGCGGGCAGACAGGCAGGAGTTCCGCTTTGCTTTTATGCCAAGACTCAAGCTTTGGGCGTGGTCATGCCGAGCAATTCCCCGGCCGTCAATTCCCTTTGGTTGCCCGCAGTGGCTTTAAAAATTCCCGTGATTATCAAGCCAGGCAAAGACGAACCCTGGACGCCTTTTCGATTGATTCAGGCCTTCATCGCCGCAGGTTGCCCTGCCGAGGCCTTTGGATTTTACCCGACGGATCATGAAGGGGCAGCGGCCATTTTGCACTTGTGCCAACGCGCTTTACTTTTCGGCGACCAATCTACAACGCAACAGTACGCCGGCAATCGCGGTATCGAAATTCATGGTCCAGGTTACAGTAAAATTCTGATTGGTGACGATCAGATCGAGCGCTGGCCTGAGTTTTTAGACTTAATGGTTTCATCGATCTCCGACAATGGAGGTCGAAGCTGCGTGAATGCCTCGGCCATCGTGGTGCCAAAGTATGCGGAGGAGATCTCCGAGGCGTTGGCCCGAAAACTCAGCTCACTTCATCCAACGGCTCTGAATGACAACCACGCCAGGCTCTCTGGCTTTGCCAATCCCAAAATGGCGGAATCCATCGATGCCGCGATTGAACACGGGTTGAAAACGGCGGGAGTAACGGAAGTCACAGCGTCCTACCGTAACGGTCCGCGAAAAGTGCTCTTCGAAGGAGGAACTTATCTTCGTCCAACGATCGTGCGGTGCGATTCTTTTAATCATCCTCTGGCCAACCGCGAGTTTCTGTTCCCATTTGCCAGTGTCGTATCGGTGCCACAGAACCAAATGCTCAAGCAGATTGGACCTTCCCTGGTCGTCACTGCAATCACCGAGGATTCGCACTTGCAACAGCAATTGATTGAATCGCCGCTCATTCAACGTCTGAATCTTGGGAACATTCCCACCACCAGAATTTCCTGGGAGCAACCGCATGAAGGCAACATGTTTGAGTTCCTGTATCAGCGCCGCGCGATTGAACGCGCAGAGATTGGATTGGGTATTAAGGCGGAAATATCCTCGAGACAGGCCGTGGAGGTTTAGTGAAAGCATGGAGGGATCAAAACGTGAGGACCATCCACGACCAGTCAATCAACTGTAGCGCGGGCGTCCTCGCCGGCGAGTTAGAGGGGCGTCCCGCCCCGAATGGTTTCGAGCGGCGAGACGCCGCTGAAACTCGCAGCCGGGACGGCTGCGCTACAACCGGAGAGGATCGTGAAGGCCTTTCTTGAGCCGGCGCTTCAATCTTCCTGATATTTCTATTTTGAACATCATTTGCAGTAAATTCGTCTGAGAATTGCGCATGAGTCACCAGGCAAATCTTTCGGGATGTGAATCTTTGTGTTCCTTTGATCACCTGCCGCGGACGCGCATTATTTTCGGGGTGGACGCTGTTGAACAGCTCGGAACGCTGGCTCTCGAACTCGGGGCAAAAAAGATCCTGCTTGTCACAGACCCGGGCATTGTCGCAGCCGGACACGCTGCACGCGTGCGGAAGAATTTGGAGAGCGCGGGAATCGCGGTAACGCTTTTCGATAAAGCCCTTGAAAATCCCACGACCAAATGTGTCGATGATTGTCTGCAGGTTGCCAAAGCCGCGCATCCTGACACTATCATTGGCCTCGGAGGGGGCAGCGCGATGGATACAGCTAAAGGTTGCAATTTCCTCCTGACAAATGGCGGACGCATGCAGGACTACTGGGGCGTGGGCAAAGCGATCAAACCGATGCTTCCCCTCATCGCAATTCCAACCACTGCCGGTACAGGAAGTGAATGCCAATCCGCAGCGCTTATCGTTGATGAACACACTCACCAAAAGATGGCATGCCTTGATCCAAAAGCTGCCGCGCGGGTTGCGATCCTGGATCCAAAGCTCACGCTTTCGCAACCGCCACGTGTCACGGCTTGCGCGGGCATGGATGCGATCGCGCATGCTTTGGAGACCGCAGTAGCCAACAAGCGCAACCCGGTTTCAATGATGTACTCACGCGAAGCTTTTCAACTGTGCATCAAGGCCTTTGCTGAAGTGATTACACATCCAAAAGATCTGGAAGCTCGAGGACGCATGCTATTGGGGGCGGCGTTTGCGGGGTTAGCCATAGAAAACAGCATGCTGGGCGCCGCCCACGCTGCTGCCAATCCATTAACGGCCCACTTTGGTATTGTCCATGGACAAGCCGTGGGGTTAATGCTGCCGCACGTAATCCGGTTCAATGCGCAGGAAGCCGAGTCGAGGAAAGCTTACAACGAGTTAGCCGTCATGACTGAATTGACGGCTGCGAATCATAATCACGCGCCGGAAACCTTAATCGAGCGGATCGAAATTTTACTGGATCTAGCCAAAATGCCCCGGCATCTGCAGGGTCATCGCAAGGACAGAAACAAGATTGGACTCCTTGCCGATGAAGCCGCGCGCCAGTGGACCGCTAATTTCAACCCTCGACCCGTTTCAAAGGCGGATTTCGTCCTGCTCTACGAAGCGGCGTTTGGATGATCCTGGTCGTTCCTGGATCACTCTGCAGAACAGTTTTGAGAAGTCCGTTGGCTGTTTGCCATAGCGCTTGTTGAACTTAGATCAAGCTGTCCAGGTACCCTTTTAAAACGCGATCTACTCGCGTGGTGGTTTTTCCCGAGCGGTTATCCTTGATGCGGGAGGAAATTCCAAGATGGTATTGCCGAATAATTGCTGTATTACGTGCTCGATTCTTATCCGTGCCATTTCCCAACTCAGCCTCTAAGAGCCCTATCACAAGGTCCAATGCCTGCGCTTTTGGTCCCTTTGTCCAGACCTCGATGGAACGCAAGCTGGCTTCATGAAAAACAGAGACATGCATATCCGCATTTTGAACCAGTCTCGATCGGGGCGGCTTCAAGGTTATGATCCGGCTTTTTATTTGGGTTGCGGGTATTTTTTCTTTTGGCTCGGGCAGCACTTCCACCCGGAGCGTTTCACGGTCCTCGCGCACGGCTTCGTGGCCTGACCGGGGCTTCCGCTCGCGATAGCGATGGTTCAGTTGATGCAACCCCGATTCATTTTTTAACAAGGCAAAAGCCCCGAGCCCCGTGACGTTCAAATAAACTCGATCCTGTTTATCCTGAAAAAACTCACCCGCTATTTCGACTGTCATTCGATGGCGCCGTGCCAACGCTTCGTACATCCGTGCCAGCTTGACGACTCCTTCCTGTGGAGCGCCACTCCCTTCGACGAGACTCAACAAAACCACGGCATCGCCCAATTCCTGGGCATCTCTGCATTTTGCGATGAAGCTCAAGTGTTCTACCTCCGCGGTGAGTCTCGCGATTTTTTCGCGAGCGGCCGGCTCTTGAGCTTTGGCAGCGCCGGAACGCAAAAGAGAGTCACAGCAGCCCGTAAGAGCCTTACTCAAGGAGGTATGGAAGGAAAAGAACTGCTCGATCTTATAGATTTCATCAAAAGTCTGCGTGCGACGGATTGAGTCTTTGTAGAATCCAGGGTCTTGGGAGTTGCGAAGCAGTTCCGATTTGCGGTCGGCCAGGGGGCGTACTTGCTCCTGAAGAGCCTCAAACCGAACCAGCAATTGTCTGGCCGCACCGGCCAGGGACGCCACCACCTTGGTTTCAACATCCCCCTTTGTTTTCTCAGGAGCTGATGGCTGTGAACTGGAAATTTCAATCCGGCCATCTTTTGCGCTCAAGTGCAGGATGCCGTTCTTTGGGACCGCGCCACCTGCAATAGCCCGCGCCATGGGGAGCAACAGCATCCGCTCGACCGTCCGTTTTAGTGGACGTGCCCCGAAATGTGGAGAATACCCTTCGCGCACTAGTAATGAAATCACTGCAGGATCCAGATCGATGGCCAATCCGCGCCGTCGGATTCCCGCGCGTTGCATTACCTGATCGGCTTCGCGTCTGGCAATTTGCTCCGCAACTTCCAATGAGAGCGGCCGAAACTGAACGATGCGATCCACCCGATTCAGAAACTCGGGCCGGAAAAATCTGGATAGTTCCCTGAAAGTACGGTCCTTATCCACTGCGTTCGGATTGCTGTTCGGAGCGTTGAAACCCAACGGGGTGCCGGGCGCGCTGGCTCCTATATTCGAGGTAAGAATTACGATGGTCCGGCGGAAGTCCACGGTGCGGCCTCGTCCATCGGTCAAACGTCCTGCGTCGAATAGTTGCAGGCATAAATCGAAAACGTTCGTGTTGGATTTTTCAATCTCATCCAGCAGCACGACCGAGAAAGGGTGCTGACGCACTGCGTCCGTGAGCATGCCATTGACCTGTGGTCCACCCAATAATCGCAAATAACTTTCCGGCGAGGCGAATTCGCTCATGTCAAAACGCTTGAGCCGCGAAGCATCGCCGAAAATAAACTCAGCGAGCACTCGAGCCAGTTCCGTTTTGCCAACTCCCGTCGGACCGATGAACAGGAAAACAGCCAACGGTTTCTCGGGGTCGGTCAGCCCGGCTTTGATCAGTGTAACCAGATCCACCACCGCCTCGACAGCCTCAGGTTGCCCAATGATCTTTTTTTCGAAGAATTCCTTTAGTTCTTCCTGCTTCAACGTCTTGGAATCATCCAGTAATTCCGCGGGAAGACCCGAGGATTGACTCAAGGAATTCAGCACGTCCCGAAACGTGACCCCGCGTTTGGCTTCTCGGGCATGCTCCATCACTGCCCGGAGCAATGTCACCGCATTGCCCGGACGCGAAATATGGCTGAGAAATTGACTGCTGATTTCCTGGATCTGCGACAGCAATTCATTTCCAATCGGCAATTTCTCCTCATCACGTATGGCAGCGAGAACCCTTTGGGTCTGGGTCGCATCTGCTTCAAGCGTTTGCACCTTGTCAAACAAGCGCGCCAGCGAGGGTATTCGGCCAATCCCACGCTCAAACTCGTCGGGCGCGCTTTCGCCAATCAACAGTACGGAACCTTCTTCGAGGTAAGGTGCCAACGCAGCGGCTACATTCGAGTCTGACTTTGACGTGGTTCCCGCCGCAGACAAGTCGCTCAAATTAGGAACATAAACAATAACCCGCCGGGGCTTTTTGATTGCTTCGACTAATTCTCTGACTTTGGTTTCCCACTCACCGACATATTTCGTGCCGGCCATGATGTCGCTGGGCGAAACACGTAAAACACGCCAAGCGCCATTTTCCGGTTTGCGCAGTTGATGAACTAATTCGTTCACCAGGGCACTCTTGCCGGTACCAGCAGCTCCCAACAACGCAACGGACCGCCATTTGTCCCGGCGCAGGAGTTGCAAGAGTGTTTCACACGAGTTATCGACGCAATAGGCTCTGGGTAAAGAGCCGTTTTCAGCAAGTGCTGTCAGATCGGTCCCAAAGCGACTCAAGCTTTGGGGATTGACGGTGACCGTCGTTTGTCTGGTAATCCAGCTCAGCAATTGAGGGAACCGCTGATTACCCAATCCTTTGAGTTCCGATTCCGCTTTGGTTAGGAGTGCAATATCCGTCGGTAAATTCGTCTGAGTCTCCTCCGGAGATGTAGAGAGTCGTTTCTCGAGTAATTCGGCGCAACGGCGCTGGACATCAACATCCGAATCCTGACTTAAAGCCCTCAGCCAGGACGTTGCTGCACTCGGTTGCGGTTGTTCTCCGAGTGCATTGGCTGCGGCAAACCGAACCTCCCAATCCGGATCGTTTTCTAAAAGCGTGGCATGAACCTCATAAAAGTCACTTCGCCCCGATGAACTTCTGATTGCCGCCGCTCTTACCTGACCATCCTCATCCTTTAACAGAGTCCTGAGAGCCTCATTCGCCGCAAGGGAATAGTCTTTTTCAAATACTTCCGCTGTTTTCTTTCGGACACGCGCTTCGGAATCCGAGGCCAGTTTGGCCATTTCATTTTGCAGGTCGAGTTCCGCGCGTCCGCGACAGGCCTCCAGCGTAGCTAAACGCAAGGGGATTTGCGGGGCTCGCAACAATGTCAGCAGCAAAGAGAGGTCTGCTCCGTGCTCTCGCAATGCGGCGCTAAGCAATTCAATCTTCTGCGTCGGGTCCTCGTATTGACCCCGGCGCAGACTGTCAATCAATGTGCGGATTTCCTCGTTCATCTATTAATCTCAAGAGCAGGCTAACGCATCCCTCGCTTGCTATCAACGCCAGCCGATTTTGCCCCAGGCTGATCAACTTGTTTTGGGCCGTTTGCTCCATTAAACTGGCTGTGTGATTTACGACGCTTCATTGGATGATCTTCTGGGGCAGGTCTGGGATGGCCGGCGTGTCACTCAGGCGGAAGCGCGGCGGCTCTACTCTTTGCCGCTCGAAGAGCTCAGTGCCTTGGCCGATCGACGGAGACAGATAGCTAAAAGCTTCGACTACAACGGCCGAGGTAACCAGATCATAACCTACATCGTCGACCGCAATATTAATTACACCAATGTCTGCAACGTGTATTGCAAGTTTTGCGCCTTTTATCGGACTGAAAAAGACGCTGATTCTTACGTGATTACTTTTGAGGAGCTGGATAAGAAAATCGAAGAAACCCTTGCGCTGGGTGGCACGCAGATTTTAATGCAAGGAGGACACCATCCCAAACTCACAAAACAGTGGTACCTCGACCTGCTCGGCCACATCAAAGATATGTTCCCACAGATAAACATTCATGGGTTCAGTCCGAGTGAGTTCGTTCATTTTCGAGAGGTGTTTAATGAGCCGCTTGATAGAGTCATCGCCGATTTCAAAGCGGCGGGGCTCGGCTCAATACCCGGAGGCGGCGGAGAGATTCTTGTGGATCGAGTACGGCAGCGGATCTCTCCGCTAAAAGCTATGAGCAATGATTGGCTGGAAGTGATGGACGTGGCGCACAAATTGGGACTGAAGTCATCGGCAACAATGATGTTCGGGCATGTCGAGACCGTTGAGGACCGAATCGAACATCTCGAGCGGCTGCGGGTTCAACAAGACCTAACGAAAGGGTTTACTGCTTTCATTTGCTGGACGTTTCAGTCTGAACACACAAAACTGCGCGCTCCGGCTGTTGGCGCTCATGAATATTTGAGAACCCAGGCACTCGCTCGCATTTACCTCGATAATATTGCAAATGTGCAAAGTTCCTGGGTCACTCAGGGTCAGGAAATTGGGCAGGTCGCCCTAAAATGCGGAGCCAATGACCTTGGAAGCATCATGATTGAAGAAAATGTGGTTTCCCAGGCGGGGACCACTTTCCGCATGACAGTTGCTGACATGCAGCGATTAATTCAAGATTTGGGTTACGAAGCGCATCAGCGGGACAATTGGTACCAATTGCTGAATTAGCACGATGCAAATGTTGCCTGTGGGTTGGGCCTCAGGCATTGACGAACATGATTGACACAGCGTCCGATCGGGAAAATCCAGACCTGAGCATTGTAATTCCCTGCCATAACGAACAGGAAAACCTGCGTCCCTTGATCGCCGCAATTGACGGAGCGGTCGCTCCGCTCAAATGGAGATATGAGATCATTGTTACGGATGATTGCAGCACGGATAAATCATGGGACATTTTGAAGGAATTGGTCGCGCAAAACTCTCACATTCGCATTCAGCGATTCGCATATAATAGTGGCCAATCGGCTGCGCTATGGGCAGGGATAAAAACGGCGGCTGGACGTAACATAGCAACGATCGACGCAGATTTGCAAAACGACCCAAGAGATTTCCCGCTCCTTTTGGACGGTTTGCGGCAATTTGACTGTGTGTGCGGATCGCGTGTGGCAGCGCGACGAAGTGGGGATAATTTTATCCGGATTATATCCTCGCGCATTGCTAATTGGGTGCGTAATTCGATTTCCGGGGACAATATCAGTGATTCCGGTTGTTGTTTCCGGGTGTTCAAACGCGAGTGCGTTGCCGATTTGAAATTCTTTAAAGGGATGCATCGCTTCATGCCGACCCTAATTAAAATGGAGGGGTTTACGGTGACGGAAATACCTATCCGCCAAAACCAACGAAGATCAGGAAAGAGTCATTACAACATCGGAAATCGGATGTTTAGTTCCTTTTACGATTTGCTTGCTGTTTCCTGGATGAAAAAGCGGATGTTCCGCTATAAGATTGCGGAGAAGGTGGAAGCCAGGGCATTGGAGTTGGCGGAAAAGCGATAGTCTGCGAGCACCGCAGGCGGAGCACCTCGATCACGATTTTGTGCTGAAGATGCTTTCGAGGATGACTTCCTTGGTTTTCCAGATAAGTGCCATCGTCATCGCCAGGGGCAACAGAACCAGAACGATCAAGAACCAGAAACTACCCCGATCCATAATGGCAGCGATGACGCCCAGCCAGCGCGGAATGGCTTGTGCCTGGCCGAGGCCCCAGTAAAACGAGGCGGCAATGAACGTGGCCAAAAGCAAATTGAGATTAAGGGTGGTAAACTGCCTGGTTTCGATGCGCAACGCTTCATCTGGAAGAATTGCGCTTAGACGTTGCAAGACCAGATTGATGCTCGCCAGCAAAAGCAACGCTGAAACGGCAAAGAGAATAACCATAATCATGTAGAAAACTTGACCGGGAATTCGATTCCACCAATAAAGAAACGGGCTCAGACCGCAGTTGATTATGCTGAGTATTTGCGCTCGATCGAGGGCATTGCGCCAAACACGCTCCTGTTTCTGAAAGGCTCCCAATTGCCATAAGCCGTAGACCAGCAGGCCGGTCGCACCGATGGGTGGGGCCATCCCGAAAGACTTTAAACTATCCGCTCGAGCAGTGTAGAAGCAGATGATCAGAGCCAGTGGCAATCCCCAGAACAGAGCGGATAAGCCACGAACCAGGCGGCCAAGCGAACGTAATAAGTCCGCATTAGGGACAAGATCAGGCATGAAGGAAATTACCAAAAAGCAAAAAGAAATAATGGCCGCAGGCCGTGAGATTATTCAACTGAATGTCCGGCAAGAGAAAGTGCTTCATCCTTGAATTTGTCGGGCCATGCGTCATTCTTGATTTGGTCATTCCCTGAGAGCGCGCTGGAAATCAGAATCCCAAATAGGTGTACTCCTTGAGCCCGCGTTCATAATCATCCAGCAGGCGCATGGCTTCGGAAGGCTTCATTCGGTCCGACCGGATCGCTTCATCGACCTGCCCTTTCATTTGCCGCTTTAGTTCCTTTTCGTCATATTGGACGGAGTCGAGCGCCTGAGCTATTTGTGTTCCTTCGATAATTTCTTCGAAGTAATAGCCAGCCGGTTCATCTGGATCGAGAAATACATGAACTTCGTTCACTCGCCCGAACAGGTTGTGCAGATCCCCCATAATATCCTGATAGGCTCCCATGAGGAAAAACCCTAAATAGTAAGATTCCTGGGAACCAGTCCCATTCAGGATGAGCTGATGCAAAGGCAGCGTGTCCCGGACATCTCGCAGGTCGATGAATTTATTCACTTGTCCGTCAGAATCGCATGTAATGTCAACAAGCGTGCCCTCGCGAGTGGGTCTTTCGTTCAAGCGATGCACAGGCATGATGGGAAATAATTGGCCGAGCGCCCAATGATCCAGCAACGACTGAAAGACCGAAAAGTTGCATAAGTACTGGTCGCCAAGGCTGTCTTCGAGTTTGCGAATTTCTTCGGGGATGTAGGCCTGACCTTTGAAGCCGTTGACCACTTCCTGGCCAATTTCCCAATAAAGGTGTTCGATTTTTGCTTTTTCGGGCAAATCCAACATGCCCAAAGTAAACATGTGCTGGGCATCTTCCTTTCGTTCGAGAGCATCATGGTAGGCTTCCAGTTTGTTCAATTTGGGGAGGTTTTTCTTGATATCCAAAAGCTCTTTGACTAAAGGATGATCGTTCTCACCGCATTGAATCGAAGTACCGGCTCGAATTTTCTCAATCGCACCAAAAACCTCGACAATTAACACACTATGATGCGCCACGACGGCCCTTCCACTTTCGCTGATCAGATTGGGATGCGGCACTTTCTCCGCATTGCAAACATCCCCCACGTAATAAACGATATCATTGGCGTACTCCTGCAGGGTATAATTTGTGGAACTGTCAAAGGCCGAACGGCTGCCGTCGTAATCTACCCCCAAGCCCCCGCCCACATCGAGAAAATCAATCGGAAAACCCATCTTAAGTAGTTTCGCGTAATAGCGAGCGGCTTCCTGAACCGCTCGTTTAACAATAAGTATGTCCGGAACTTGCGAGCCAATATGGAAATGAAGAAGCTTAAAGCAATGCGTCAGACCCTCTGCCCTCAAAATCTCGGTAGCCACTAGAAGTTCACTCGTGCTGAGACCGAACTTGGCGTTTTCTCCGGCGCTTTCTGCCCACCTGCCCCCTCCTTTGCTTAATAGCCTTGCACGAAATCCAATCGTCGGCTCGACTCCCAGTTGCTTGGACACGTTGACGATTTGTCGCAGTTCTTCCAGCTTTTCCACGATCATGATGACGCGCTTGCCTAATTTCGTGCCCAGCAGCGCCATGCGAATAAAACTGGCGTCTTTGTACCCGTTGCAAACAATCAGGCTGCCGATTTGGCTTTGCAGAGCCAATCCCGCGAACAACTCAGGTTTACTTCCCACTTCCAGGCCAAAATCATACGGTTTTCCTGCATCCAGGATTTCCTCCACCACTTCGCGCAACTGGTTTACCTTTATCGGAAAAACGCCACGATACTTGCCCTGATAATTAAATTCTGTAATCGCATTGCGAAACGCCATGTTAATGCACTCGACGCGATGGCGCAGGATATCCTGAAACCGTATCAAGACAGGAAACTTCAGGCCGCGAGCTTTTGCTTCTTCTATGACGTCAGTCAGGTCGACTGCTGCCCCTGCCTCCTGGAGCGGTTTGGCGACGACTCGCCCAGCTTCATTGATATCGAAGTATTTCGCTCCCCAGCGTTGAATGTTGTACAGTTCACGCGCTTGTTGAATATCCCAGGGCTCACCGCCCCCGCTGGTCGAGTTGCTCATTTCATTAGTTCAGACCGACGCGCACTATAGAATGCCACGCCTGGAATTCAATCAAGCAATACAAGAAAATACTCGCTTAATGAAAAGGAAAAAACTTAACCAGGAAATTGAAGTTTACTTCATCAAGATCTGCCTTGGCAGCCCGCGTCCAATTCTGCTTCCATTCGGAAATGTCAAAAGCCTCTTTGAGCGCCATCGTTCATTTTTGTGATACGGAATTGCACACGAAAGAAATTCAGGATTACGAGCGCGCGACAAACGGACTGCAGGTTGAGAATCGAGGAACTGTCTCTCACATCGCTGCTGCGGTCGATGCAAGTTTAACCACGGTAAAAATGGCGGTTGCAGCAGGAGCAAATCTGCTGGTAGTGCATCACGGTCTATTTTGGTCTCCCGCTCATCCCTGGACAGGCAAGCGTTACGAACTGATAAGAGTGCTGGTTGAAAATGACTGCGCTGTGTACAGCTCCCACCTGCCTCTGGATGCTCACCCTCGACTTGGAAATAATGCTATTCTGTTCTCAAAACTGCGTTTGAAAAAGCCAAGCCCGTTTTTCTTTGATCGAGGTCAATTTCTCGGAGTAAAGGGCCGGCAGCGTATTTCACGCAGCGACCTGGCAGCGCGTTTGCAGAACGCTACGGGAGTCGAGCCACTTCTAATACCAGGAGGTCCGAAAATGTGCGGCCGTATCGGCATCGTAACCGGCGGCGCCGGCAGTGAGCTGAAAAAAGCTGTTGCCGAAGGGGTGGATACCTTCATAACCGGCGAGGGGCCGCATTGGACTTACGCCCTTGCAGAAGACTTGGGAGTGAATGTTCTCTACGGGGGACATTATGCTACTGAAACATTCGGAGTTAAAGCTCTGGCTGGGGAACTGTCGCGCCGATTTAGAATACCCTGGCTTTTTCTAGATCATCCCACAGGGTTGTAGAAAACCAATGAGGTGGTTAATGCGCCTGCTTCAGCTTCTTCTCAAATTTTTCCACTTTAGGCTTAATGATCGCCCGGCAATAGCCCTGGTTGGGGTTGCTCCGATAATAATCCTGATGATATCCCTCCGCGACGTAAAACTTTGATAGCGGCACGATTTCAGTCACGATTGGGCTGTTAAACTGCTTTTGGGCTTCTGCCCTGGACTTTTCCGCCGCAGCCTTCTGCGCGGGAGAGCTGTAGAGAATGATGGACCGGTACTGTGTTCCGCTGTCATTACCCTGGCGGTTAAGAGTGGTAGGGTCATGAGCTTCCCAGAATATCTCGAGAATCTTCTCATAAGAAACCACCTTGGGATCGTACTCGATCTGAATCACTTCCGCATGACCCGTTTGCCCGGTGCAAACCTCCTTATAGGTCGGATTTTCTTTTTGTCCCCCCGCATAGCCACTTTTCACCGACTTCACCCCTGGCAACATTTGGTAAATAGCCTCGGTGCACCAGAAACATCCGCCTCCGAGAGTCGCCAATTCTGTGGCGTTGGTAGAATTGTTCATAACTTTGGTTTGCCCGATGCCGGAAAATGCTCCCGCCAGAAGAGGACCACAAAGAACAAATACTGACAACGTGTGACGATTCAGTTTCATGACTTCATTTGGCTGCCTGCAGCTCCGCCACGATTGCTTTGACATCATCGGCGATCACAACCGCATCCTTGCGAGCCACTCCGGCGGTTTGAAATACAGCTTGCACGTCTCCAATGATATCCTGCATTTGAGCGGTTGGCGTATTGGCTGGGTTAAGCGCGGCTTTAAGATCCTGCACCAAACGCGCGCGGGCGGCCTCGGAAGGTGTCTTCTGAGAAAGAGCCGTGGTCATGTCCTGTGCCAGCTTGCTCGCGGCGGATGCGGATGGCTTTTTACTTCCTTGCGCCAGTGCAATCAGGTCGGCGGTAATTTGTTGCTTCTGGGCTGGTGTCACGGGGGTGTTGATCTTTATAGCTGCCAGATCGGTTTGTAGTTTGGCCGCAGGGCTTAAAGGAGCGGGTGCTGCCGCTGTCGCCGGCCGCGGTGCTGGTTGCGGAGCTGGAGGTGGAACGCCCTGGCGGACGTTGTTTTGGTTGTTCAACTCTTTTGCGCGCTGCTTGATGATGGCTTCAGAGCCTGCGGCCATGGCTCGTTCAGTCGCAATGCTGAACAACGCCAACAAGACGAACATTGCTCTCATACAATCAAGTTGATTGATGCGCCCCAGCCTGAAACAAGGAAGGCATGATCCAGCCTATTCCTTTCGGTTTAACTCCAGGAGGCTATCCGCCTTGTTGCCGGCCGTGAGAATATCCCCCTTTAACACGGCCATGTAATCCACGAGAATATGCTCAGCCTCGATCAGGGGAGCATCAGGAGCCGGCGGCCTGTTTTCATCCGAATCCTCCGAACCCAGCTCTACACTTGTCTCCGCCGATGGCGTGGCGCTGGCAGATTCCGAGTTGGTGGCTTGACTGCTACCAGGCCGGCCAGCGTACGAATTGGTTTTCTGAACGGGAGGAGGTAATCCTGGCAATTCGGCCTGTTTCAAAGAAAGCTCATAAACTTTTTCCAAAGGTTCTTTTCGGGCTTTGCGCTCCTTGTCCCTCGATTTTTGTCGAGCTTCCAACTGTTCCTTTTCCTTCTGTCTTTGCTTTTCGTTCAAGGAAACAGTTTTGTCCGCCTGCAGTTTTTTATAATGTTCAATATCCTCACGGACGTAATCATATTCGCGTTCTGTGCTTACCCTCTGGACCGAATGCTGACGCAACTGCTGGACGTACGGAGCGACCAGGTTAAATTTTTCGAATGGGGGACTATTTGAAAGTACATCATTAGGCAAAGGGTTGTCGAGGGATGCTTCCCCAATTTCTTTCGACTCATTGAAAACGGAAGGCAAAATAATATCCGGAACCACTCCCTTTAATTGGGTCGAGATACCGCTGGGCCGATAAAATTTCTTAATCGTCAATTTTAAAGCGCCCGGGTCATTCGTAGAGGAAGGTATATACGAATTCAACATATTGACGCTTTGAACGGTTCCTTTTCCGTGCGTGGAGGAGTCTCCCACAATCAGAGCTCGTCCATAATCCTGCAAAGCGCCGGCTAGAATTTCTGACGCGGACGCGCTGAACTTGCTTGTCAGGACAATTAATGGTCCGCTATAAGCAATCGTAGAATCAGTGTCCTCATCGGAATCCACTTTGCCATCAAAGTTCTTCACTTGGACGACCGGACCCTCTTTGATAAACAGCCCCGTAAGCTTGATGGCTTCTTCGAGAGATCCCCCGCCATTGTGTCGCAGATCCAGGATCACGCCTGAAATATTTTCCTGCTTCAATTTCTTTAACAGTTGTAAAACATCGGCGGTCGTGGATTTGGGGGCAGAGCTTTCATCACGGCTGGCCAGTTCACGTGAACGTCCACCGCTCACGTCAAAACGGGCATAAAAGGAAGGCAAATCAATGACTCCCAGCCGCAAATTTTTGCCGGCCGATTCGGGCAACTCGATGATCTTGGCCTTGGCAGCTTGATCTTCCAGCTTAATTTCATCGCGAATCAAGCTGACTTCCTGCACGCTGGAATCTCCCAATGCAGGGATGATCTTAAGCCGAACCTCCGTACCTTTTGGGCCGCGAATTAACTGGACGGCTTTTTGCAGGCTCATGTCCACTACATCGACGAACGGTTGGTCCTTTCCCTGCGCCACGCCGATGATGCGATCATTCTCCTTAATCTTCTTGCTCTTGAAGGCCGGGCCAGGCAGCAATTTCCGGATCTTGCAATAGCCATCCTCCGAGATCAGTTCTGCCCCAATGCCAAACAGCATCAGGTTCATTCCGATCGCAAAACTTTCCAACTGTGCATGATTGAAATAGTCCGAATGCGGATCATACACATGCGCCAGCGTGGTCAGATAAATCTGCAGCACATCCTCATTGTCCCAATCGGTAAAGGTTCGCAGCGTGCGATGATATCGGTGAGACAGCGTGTCAACAATTTCTTCCGACTCTGATTTGAACTTGCTTTCGACGCGCGGAGTTGCGCCGCCGGTTTTTGCCTTGTTCGTCTTTTTCCGGGCGTCTTGTTTCGCCAATTTCTGCTCTAAATATTCAAAGCGCAACCGGTCTCGCCACAGGGCTTTAGCTTCCGCCAAATCTTTTGGATAGGGCATTTCACGGCGGTTGATGGTGATTCGTTCATCCGCTTCAAACTGAAAAGTCTCGTTTTTGAGCAGTTCATCAGCGTAAGCCACTCGTTGCTGGAGACGTTGAACGAACCGCTCAAAAATCTCGCAACTGGGATGTGTATCAATGATGCGCTGCCGGGGCTTGGCTAAATGGTTCAGATTAGTTCGATAATGCTCGAACTCCGTCAGATCAGACTGAATGAAATGGAGGTGCTGAGGGTCTAGCGACTCGAGATAGCGGTCAAAGAACTTGGCTGAAACAGTGTCATCAAAAGGTTGTTGCGCATAGTGCATCTTTTGGAGCAGGTTTGCCGTCACAAATGCTATCTGGCCGTCCTGCGGTCCTGGATTGACATGGTACGCCTTGGTGGTTTTATCCTGGCTTTCGGACGTCGCTTTTTCAGCAACCGCCACATCAGCAGCTCGCAAAGGTAGAATCGACGTGCAACTCCAAATTGTCAGGAGGATCCCGAAGAAAAATCGTTGAATCATGATTTTAATTGCCTAATCTTAGCACAAGTTAGACGTAATGCAGCAATAAAGGTTCAGTGAAATTTGCACAAATTTGAGCGTTTCGGGCTTGAACTCCTGTCCAGTCATGAAAAGTACGGATTAGTCCAAAAAGGGGCAAAACGTCATTGCCAGGCCGCTAAGACAATTCGACAACGCTGCTACCCTCTTTTAATTTGCAACCATGGTCGAGACTGCTATACCGGAAATCCAGCCGGTCGTTACTGAAGAACCCAAGGAAGGGACCAAATCAAGCCTGGACCCCGGGTTTTTGGTGATTTGTTGGAATGATCCAGTCAATTATATGGATTACGTTACTCACGTTTTTCAGCAGGTTTTTGGGTGGACGAAAACAAAGGCTGAGTTTCATATGCTACAGGTCCATGAGCTGGGCAAAAGTGTCCTGGTCCGGGAAGGGCTCGAAAAGGCCGAGCATTATGTCCATCAGCTACAGCGCTACAGCCTCCATGCCACATTGGAGCGTGACCAGTGAAAATTATTCGGGCTGGAGACCATTTTTTATGCCAGCTTGGCAAAGAAGAACGAAAATTGCTTTGGGATCTTTTAAAGCTATATCCCTGCGTTTCTCCTGCCGCGACCCCCAACCTGCCTGGCGGGCGGAATTCCAGTAATGCCTTGCTGGAAGAAGCGCTCGCTGAGCAAAGGGCTGAAAATAAGAAACGTGTTCAGTTGTTTTTGCGGAATCGCCATCGTTCCGAAGATCCAGACAAAAATTTTCGGTTCTCCCTTTCCAGTGCAGAATTGGAATGGTTGCTCCAAATCTTAAATGATGTGCGTATTGGGAACTGGATTTCATTAGGTTCACCTGATGAAAAATTCGAACTGAAACTGTTGGATGAAAAGACTGCTCCTCATTTTTGGGCGATGGAAATGGCAGGTCATTTTGAAATGCAAATTCTTTCCGCTCTTATGGATTAGGAGAGCGAACCGTCTTTTACGAGAGGTTCCATGGGTGTTGCGGTATTAAATGAAAAAGTTTGGTTTCCCGACCCCCAGTTAGCCAATGCCGAGGGTCTGGTGGCAGTGGGGGGCGACTTATCTGTCGAGCGACTGTTATTGGCCTATCGTTCTGGAATTTTTCCATGGACTGCCAATCCGCTTACCTGGTGGTCACCTGATCCCCGGGCTATTTTTCACCTCGATCACTTCCATTGTCCTCGCAGCCTTGCCAAGGAAGTTCGTCGAGGACAATTCGAGATTGCCAGGAATCAGGCTTTCCGGCAGGTGATGGAAAGTTGTGCCGCGCCGGCTCCCGGACGCAGAAGCACCTGGATCAGCCCGGAGTTTATCGAAGCGTTTCATAATCTGCACAAGGAAGGCCACGCTCATAGTGTCGAGTATCGGTGCAGTGGGGAACTTCTGGGAGGTATCTATGGAGTCGCTATTGGCGGCTTTTTTGCCGGGGAATCGATGTTTCATCGTGTCAATAACGCCTCCAAAATCTGTTTGTTTTATTTAGTCCAGCACCTTCGCGAGCGAGGTTTTGCACTGCTTGACATTCAAATGCTGACGCCCATCACCATCCAACTAAATGGAGTTAACATTACCAGGGTGGAATATTTGAAACAATTGGAGCATGCAGTTAATTTAAATCGTTCGTTTTGAGGTGATTCTGTGGTTTTTTGCTCGTTGGTTTTAATCTGCCAGGGAGACCGAAAATCTTCTATCCAGTTTGTTTTACCCTCTTGCCTTGAGAAACTTTCCTGTTATCCTGTCCGGTGGACTTAAAAAAGATAATATTTTGAAAAGGCAAAATTTTGGGTTCTCTCGTCGCCGTTTTTTGACATTTGGATCTCTTGGCACACTGGGTGTCGCGGGCGCGTGGGCGGGGTGGTCACAGCAATCCAGTGCTCGGTTATTGCGCGCGCTGATCGCAGAAACTCGCCGGCCCGTTCTTAAGCCAAAATTTACGCCTTCACCCCATTTGTGGGATCCCAATTCTGTCACGGCAGCCTGGCTCGGTCATTCCACAGTACTTGTAAACTTTTTTGGACTGACAATCTTGACAGACCCTGTTCTCGGAAAACGAGTCGGCGCTGAAACGTTGTTTGGTACGGTGGGCGCCAAACGCTTGGTCGAGCCGGCGCTTCGGCCGAAACAAATGCCGCAGATTGATTTGGTGCTCTTATCCCATGCCCATATGGATCACCTGGACCCGATCAGTTTACGCGCGCTCCCGGGAAGGCCTCGGGCCGTGACAGCCCATGCAACGACCGATTTGCTTACCGATGCCGGCCTTCGCGCGGCAGAATCCCTTAGATGGGGCGAGAAGACCCTTGTTCGGACGGCTCATGGCGAAGTCCAGATCAGCGCCTTCGAGGTCAATCATTGGGGAGCGCGGTGGAAGGTCGATCGCTATCGCGGTTACAATGGTTATATTTTCGAACGGGAAGGAAAAAAATTGATCTTTGGGGGTGATACCGCCATGACAGCATCCTTCCGGACATTACGGACCCTGGGACCGTTTGATTTGGCGATCATGCCTATAGGTGCTTACCAACCGTGGATTCAGTCGCATTGCACTCCTGAACAAGCTGTTCGTATGACCAACCAGGCGGGCGCAAATTATTTGCTCCCTGTGCACTTCAAAACATTTGCTTTCGGCCGCGAGCGCACGGATGAACCGATCACACGATTGGAAGCAGCGCTGGAACCCGGACGTATCGGCTGGCGCGAGGTAGGGCAGACATTTAAACTGTGTTGACCGCTCGCTTGCTCACCGGACTGTTTCATAGCGTCGATGGCGCAGATCGCCAAGGCGCGTATGGAACCATAGCTTAATCCATAGCCAAACCGTTGGCCAAACGCCGCATTGTTCATACCGCCGCATCGAGGTGGTTGCGGACGCATCTCCAATGTATCTATATCTCCCGAATTTTTTCAATCGCCTCATTAGGTCACTATTCTCCCGAACTTCCAAACCTTCGTCAAAGCCACCCACGCGCTGGAAGTCGTGCTTCCAGCAAACAATGACTCCGGAACTTCCCGCATGCAGCCTTGTTCTATGGAGGAAATTCTTTAAAGCATAGATCAAACAAAAAGCACCGGTACTCGAATCGGGTTTGCCCTTAAGAGTTCCTGCTGCCTCCGCCTTCGAGAATTGCTGGGCAATGATTTGCAGCGTCAAAGGTTCAATAGAAGTGTCCGCGTCCAAAAAAACCAGCAGCTCTCCTTTTGCCATCCTCGCACCCAGGTTGCGTGCGACCCCCAAACTTTTCTGGGATAGAACGATCAGGCGATGACAACGCCCTTCTGCCATTTGAGCAGTGTCGTCCGTGCAGCCATTCGCAACGACAATGACTTCCACTCGTGGATAGTTTTGTCTGTGGAGAGAATCCAGTGTGTCTGGCAAGTAAGATTCCTCATTATGTGCTGGAATAATCACTGTGATCAGGGGATGAGCGCGCTGCTCGTTTGGACTGTGTCCCCCATCCCTCATTTGTTTGGCTCCGAGCTTTGGAGGAGGCGGGACAGGTCCTCGTAACAGTTTAGTTTCCATATCTACCTATACTCTGAAGGCCAGCTTCTAAATGACTATTAGGGGAAAACCCTAGTTTTTACTGAAGCTTCAAGGCGGGGTAGTTTGATCCCCCCAGGATCTTCTTTGTTTTTGTCTCAGGTGTTTTTGGATTGCTATCACGCTAGATGGCGGTTGAATGAAACTGGAGCGGGATTATGAATACTTGCCGCCTTGTTTATTCGTAATCATTTTTTGGGTAAAGTTATGAAAGCCGCATTTATCAATAAAACCGGGTCAGCCGACGTTATTATGTTTGGCGAACTGCCTGACCCTAAGCCCAATGATTCCCAGTGCCTCATCAAAGTCGCTGCCGTGGACGTAAACCCGCTCGATGTCTATGTCCGCAGTGGAATGATTTCAGCTCATCTGGACTTTCCACACATCCTCGGCCGGGATCTTGCAGGGACGATCCTGAAATGTGGTTCCCAGGTGACCCGGTTTAAATCCGGTGATAGGGTTTGGGCATCCAACCAAGGCTCGGGAACGTTCGCAGAACTAGCAGTTGTGGACGAGCCCTGGCTCAATCCAATTCCCAACGGTGTGAGTGAGGAGGATGCCGTAGCGCTCTCTCTGGTCGGCATTACTGCGCACCTCGGTCTGAACAAAGTCGCTGGTCTTCGGCAAGGAGAGACCTTGTTTGTGAACGGAGGTTCGGGTGGCGTAGGCTCGTGCGTGGTCCAGATCGCCAAGCTCCTTGGGGCTCGCGTCATTACTACGGCGGGAACGGATGAAAAAGTCCACGCTTGTCTCGAACTGGGCGCCGACCTCGCCGTGAATTACAAAACGCAAGATGTCGATGGCGCCATCAGGAAATTCGCGCCACAAGGGGTTAATGTATGGTGGGAAACCCTGCGAGAACCGAACTTTGAACGTGCTATCCCACTGCTGTCTCCGCGTGGCCGGATGGTGATCATGGCTGGACGCGATGCGCGTCCGGTTTTTCCTGTCGGCCCATTCTATACAAAGAATTGCTCCGTACACGGATTTGCGATGTTTAATTTCACCGCTGAGGAGCAGCGGCCTGTGGCCAATGAGCTAAATCAATGGCTGACCCAAGGCCGGATTCGCGCGCGTATCGATCGGGTTTTGCCCCTGGCCGAAACCAAGCTGGCTCATCAACTGCAGGAAGAAAGTACCATTGGCAAAAAGGGCACGTTGGCCGGTAAACTTGTCCTAAAGCCGTGAGTACTAACTGCACTTGCTAACCGCACAGCCGCAGTAACTCCTCTTCGTCCACAATCTTCACCCCTAATTTCTGCGCCTTTTCAAGCTTTGAACCGGCCTCCGTGCCGGCGACCACATAATCCGTTTTTTTGCTCACACTGCTGGTAACCTTTCCGCCGGCCGCTTCGATTTTTGCGGCCGCTTCCTCGCGTTTGAGCCTCGGCAGGGTGCCAGTGAGCACAAATGTTTTGCCTGTCAGCGGTCCTGTGGCGGCTTGCGGTCGGTACAACTCCGATTTGTCATTAACTCCCGCTTTGCGAAGACGCGAAATGAGATCGCGGTTTCTTTCATCGCCATGCCATTGGACAATGCTGCGGGCAATGACTTCTCCTACGTCTTCACATTCTGTCAGTTGATCGATGCCAGCCGCAAACACGTCCTCAAGAGCGGAGAAACAACGCGCTACAGCCTTGGCGACCCCGGCACCGACGTGCAATATGCCCAGACCATAGAGCACTCGCCACATATCCCGTTTCTTGCTGGATTCAATTCCCTCGAGAAAGTTACGCGCCGACTTTTCTCCCATGCGTTCGAGGTTCACGACCTCTGCAAGCTTGAGTGAGTAGAGGTCCGCAACGTCTCGAACCAGACCGGCGGCAACGAGTTGACGGACCAGAACTTCACCGCCTCCTTCGATATCCATGGCCCCACGAGCACACCAATGTTCGATTCGGCCGCGCACCTGGGCTGGACAATCCGGGTTCACGCAGCGCCACACCGAGCCTTGCTCTTCTTCCTCAGTGGCGGCAGCCGAACGTGAAACCTTGGAACCACATTCGGGGCAGGTATGAGGGAAACGGAAAGGCACTTCCTTTCCCAGGCGCCTGGTCAGTACCACATCGACAACCGCCGGTATCACTTCCCCTGCCTTCTCAATCGTCACGGTGTCGCCTATGCGAATATCCTTTTCACGTATGTAATCTTCATTATGAAGTGTCGCCCTGCTGATCGTGCTTCCAGCCAGAAAAACCGGCTCGAGTTCGGCAACTGGAGTAAGCGCACCTGTGCGGCCCACTTGAATGGTGATGCTCTTTAAAAGTGTGTCGGCTTGTTCGGCGGCATATTTATAGGCGATAGCCCAGCGAGGAGCCTTGGAAGTAAACCCTGCTTTCTCGCGCTGGGCGTAGGAATTGAGTTTGATAACGGCGCCGTCCGTCTCATAGGCAAACTTCCCTCGAATTTTATCCAACTCGTCAATAGCCCCAATGAGTTCATTCGCCGACTTGCAATGCCAGGTCTTTTCGGGTGTTTTGAAGCCCAGCTCTTTCAGCCAGACGAGTGTTTCAGCATGAGTTTTGGCCGCCTTGTCCGCTCCCTCGCGATGGCCCAGCCCGTAAAGAACAATGTCCAGGGGCCGTTTTGCCGCCAACCTCGGGTCCAGTTGCTTGAGAGAACCCGCTGCCGCGTTCCGAGGATTGGCAAATGCCTCCTCGCCCGAAGCTTTACGTTCCGCATTCATTTTCTGAAACCCTGCCCGAGTCATATAAACCTCGCCCCGAACTTCGAGCAAAGAAGGGATGTCCGAGTTACCCTTTGGATGAGTGCTTCGCAGTCTTGCGGGAATACTGCGAATCGTCTTTAAATTGGCCGTGATATCGTCTCCAGTCGTTCCATCGCCGCGGGTCGCGCCGCATGCGAGAACACCATTTTCATAGCGCAAGTTGATTGCCACTCCATCGATTTTTGGTTCCACCGTCCAATCCAATTCTTCGCCTGGCAGCCATCTTTGGACACGATTGACAAAATCGCGAACCTCCTGTTGCGAATAGGTATTATCCAAACTGAGCATCGGCCTTAGATGTTGAACTGGTTTGAAAGCCTTGAGCGGTTCACCTCCTACCCTTTGGGTCGGCGAATCGGGGGTAATCAGTTCCGAAAACTCCTTTTCCAAGTCCAACAATTCCCGGTATAGCCGATCATATTCCTGGTCGGAAATTGCAGGTTGCGCCAGCACATAATAGTTATGATCGTGCTGCCGAATTTCTTCTACCAGTTGCGCGTGACGGACCTTAGCTTCGTTCATCGTCATTCGCGCACTAGTACAATGCTTGCTGCCAATTGCCAATGCTGGTTTCAGTCACAGGAGGAAACTTGTTAGATTCCAAAAAACGTGGCAATATACCCGGTATCAACCCGGGGGACCGAAAAGGATTGGGATCAACAATGGCAGCAGAAAAGAAGCAGTTCCGTTCACTAGCCTTCGTGAAACGACCGCCGTTCCTCGAGGTGTTACTCCTCGCACTCGCCATGCTAACGTGTCATTGGTGCCAAAGCGAACCGGTGGGCGGCATTACGCTCGAGATTGTCGGTTCACCTACCAATAGCCTTATTTCGTGGCCGTACCCGTCACGAGGGTTTGAGCTTCAATCCGCGACCAACCTGAACACGGCCCACTGGCAGCCCGCGATAGGGACGCCGGTCTCCAATAGCGGCCACTGGCAAGTCGCCGTACCCGTCACCGAACCGACCAGTTTCTTTCGCGTGAAGAACCATCTGCAATATTTTGGATTTTGGGCAGGGTCCGTGGCCGCAAACGCATCCATTACCGAGCAAGAGGGCACTGTGAACTTTACCATGGGTGCCGGGCCTGGCGCTTCGGGAGACCAAGCCGTGGCCGCAGGTATGAAACTGATGTTTTTTGCGCCAGACTTCACGGATCCCAATGTTCAGGCTCAGCTCGACGCAATCCAACCTTATGCCACTAATATGCTCGCCTTCTTCATGATGGACGAACCCGATTGCGTTGCAAATGGCGATACTAACAAATTGCAGCAACTCATCACCACCATTGAGTCCAATGTGAATCAACTCAAATCGTCTTTCCCGCAAGTTCCAGCAATGATGACGCTTGGGTGCTCTTTTTGGAGTTATAGCAATTTCCGCATTCCTCAAGGTATCGACTACATCGCACTCGAAAGTTATGGAAGCTCAGGCGATCCCGTTGCCACTCGAAACGAATGGATGTCCAAGCTCGCCTTCTTGAAGACATACCTTAACAGTTCTCAAAGAATTTTCCTGATGCCCGGCGCGACTGAATCGTATGGAACGGAAACCCAGCTCATTCAAAAAGCCAACGATATTTTCGCATACGCGCGGACCGATCCCCTGGTCGTTGGCGTGTTCCCGTTCGACTGGTACAGTGAGAATTATGATTGTGCCAGCGCCGGTGTCTTCTGCGGAAACGGGGTGCCAGTGACAAATTATTCGATCAGCGTTATCGGCAATCGGAGCGTTCGAGATCTGCCCAATTTACGCGCCCGTTACATCCAGATCGGTCATTCAATCATGAACGGCCCCTTTTTGGACGTGGGCGCCGGCAATCCTTTCATCGAATTCCTGGGCGGTCCCAGCTTGCCTGCATCGCCTTGGATTTCTTCAGGCGGAACAACGGCCATCAACAATTTTTTCGACCCCGAGCTCGGAACCACGAACCAATGCCTGCGGATCAGCTCGGGCATCAACGCCAACGAATGGTATGTGGGCCCTCTCGACCTGGATGAATTGGCCGTGGGAGCTCGATTTCGGCTTGTGACTTTTACTTCAACCGGGAAAGAGAATCTTTTGTGTTTGACCACTCACTCAACCCCCTTGTCTCCTGCTCCCTCGATCACACTTGTCAATGGCCGGTATAAACTTTGGAATTACGTTGACTCGAATACCGAACTGATGGACATCGGGCCGGCCCAGACGAACGCCTGGCATACCGCCTATCTCTACGCCCGGAATGACGGCAAGGTAAAGTTATGGTGGGATAATAATTTGGTTTTTGATGGCCTGGCTCCACTCGTCAACTCATTTAATGGATACATCGAATGGGGAAGCGGCGCCTGGCAGCACGATGCAACAACTACAGTGGACTTTGACTGGGTCGCTTATGGAAATCATTTTTGAACCGGCCGCCTATTGCATTTCCTTGACGTAGCGTCACCGGAGAAGATTTAGCGTTGCTCACTGACGACCTATCTCTCGGTTCACCACGTGCTCTAAGCGGTAAAGATTGCCGTCCGCACGAACGAGTTGTGGTGTGAGCACAACCAAAATGCTTTTGGGTCCAGAAAGCAAATTCGTAGACCCAACGCCCCGGCCTTTATCTTGAACATCTTTTCGCAACAGCAAAGATTGACCGTCAAGGACCATCATCGAATTTGTAATTGTGGTCGTTTGCAAATCCAACTGGGATTCATCCTGGGCCCGGGAAAGATCGATGAGCCGGTTTGATTTAGCAGCGATGTCTAACGTGATTTTCCTGGAATCGTCTGAATAATGAGGATTGACCATGAGACTTTCGCCAATGCTGACATTAGTTCCGCCCATCGAAACTTGACGCGTGGTGGAAAGAGAAGCTTGTGCGCCGTTGCCTGTGGATATTCGGGGTTGACTCAACAGCTCCATTCCTTCGACGATTTTCAAATCCTCAAGCATCATTTTCAGTTGTTGGTCATCCATCAACACCGTTCCGCCATCGTTTGGTTTTGGCCAGGCAACACCGCTGAGAATGTCCGTTGGAGCAGAAATAAATCTTGCCGTGATTAGAATCTGGGGTTCTTCAGGCGCTATGTTCGTTATCGTTTGGCTCATTTCAGCATTCAGTTTTTTCAATGCGGCTTGCTCCTGGCGCAACTTGCCCGCTTCCTCGCGCAGGCGCGCAACGTCGTTCGCTTCCATGCGCAATCTTTGCAATTCATTGGTTTCGTCAGCAAGCCGGTCATGGACGCCTCGCAGGGTTTGGATTTCCTGCTCCTGTCGGTTTGCCGCGGAACGTTCCTGCTGAATCTGTTGGTGGGTGCGCAGATGTTTGTATTCGACGGCAGCAATTGCCGCGGCCAGGACGAGAGTCAGAATGGCATATTTCATTTTGGTGAGCGTAAACAGGTTTGGAAATGGAACTGAGTTTGTGACGATAGCATTTGCCATCGCGGCAGAGGACAAAGAAGCCGCCAGTCCGGTCGGAATGCCTTCCACACTATTGGCCACCATCACGCCCGACAAGCTCGCGGCAGTGGTCCGTATCCCTTTGGCTGCGAAAAATTCACGCAGTTTTTCGAGTGCTCGAGAAACACGTTTTTGCGCGGCATCTTCACTAACCCCAAGCGCCGCCCCGACAGACGCGAGACTTTCGCCTTTGAAAAACCTCAATAGCAAGGCATCGCGCTCCTGTTCGTGTAGACTTGCCATGCCTTCATCCAGGGCCGGCCGAACCTCCTCCCAAGCCGGTGCAATTTCAGATGACGCTTCATGCCATTCCATAGCCTGCCTTTCGCGTTGCAATCGACGGTTGTCTCGCCTGAGTTGTTCCAGGGAAGCCAGCCGTGTGGCATGGCAGAGCCAGCCCATCAGGAGCGTATTCGGAGGGAGCAAAGCAGCCTTGCGGGCCAAATGGCTGAAGACTGTTTGGGCAACGTCGCGAGCAGGCTCGGAGTTTCCCACCTGCCGCAATGCGGCCGAATAAACAAAACCCGCGTATCGGCGCACAATTTCGCTAAAGGCCGCCTCGGAGCGCTCCCCCGTGTAACCACGGAGCAGTTCGGCATCGCTTTTGGTCTGCATTCATATATTTAACTGCCGCCGAAGCAGATTTCCGACAGATTTTTAGAAGAAACTATTACCGGCACGCCGCCCGGACCGAATAAATGCTTGAGCCTCTTAAGAAAAAGCGCAGTCGGATTTTCCTTCCCGCCAATTCACGAGAATCTTTGCCGGACCATTTTAGAGGAAGATCGATGTCATTCATGTTGCGGAGGATGCAACGTTCTTGTTCATAATTCGGGAGGACACGACCCTCTCCATCCAAGGCGGCAACCATCACGTAGGCTTGGTTTGTTGCGTGTGAGCGTTCCGGTGCAGGGATAGCGGCATTAAGCGTCAGCGGTTGCGCCGGCGCAAGGAATTCAGGAGTGGAAAATTCCACATTCGCCCGTGCTGTCAAGCAGGTGATTCGGTCCTCAGGCAGGCCGAACAACTGTTTACCAAAATTGAAAACCAGCTTGCCATTAATGATCATTGGATTGTGCGAAATGATTCGCACGCCCTCTGGAGAGGCATCCAGATCACGAAATGGACGGCTCCATTTAATGCCTTCCCGGCTGAACCACCACTCGGTATCCACCATCGGGCCATGTTTGTCGGGAAACTTGGGATTCACTGGGTTAGGGATGGCCGCATAGTTCAACATTTGCAAAAAGCAACGGTCGGCATAACCAAAGCCAACCCCGCGGTAAAACTCGAGATCCGGGGGGTCATCGCGGTCAGGCGTGATCAGGAGCTCGACGGGAAGTAGGGGCTCACCCTTGTGGATCAACACAGGCGCCGAAGGCTCCCAATGGTCGCCGTCCTCGCTCCAGCGGACGGAACAAACACGGCGCACTTGCCCGGTCCGGGTGTTCCCATGATCCGGCAGATGTTTCTTCACAAGCTGAAAGCTTTTGGTTGTCGTCACAAACCTGTTCAGACGCGGGCTCCATAATTGCCCCCAGGAATCTCCATCATAATAGACCGGGTTATTCGTGCCTGGAATCCAGGTCTTGCCATCGCGGCTATGAAAGGTGTGATTGCAAAAACCTTCGCGCAACAGGACTCCCTTGATGCAGACCAGATCGTGTCTCAGCGGGTTGTGGCCGATCGATGCATAATGTGTCCATGGACCCGGTTCGCTGGTGAAAACAATTTCGCTTTGTTGGTAATGAACAGCATCGCGCGTAATTGCATGATGAATCTTCCAGGTGGATCGTGCTGTTGTGGGATCTCCTTGCTCGCCATATATATCGTGTCCACCGGAATAACCGTACACATCCCAATCTCCATCGTCCCGTGGCATGCAGCATTTGATTTCGAAGCCAGGGTCGTCGCATTCACCTAGGAAACGCAATGGACTAGCCTCAAACTTCAGTTTTCCCCAGACATCGAATACGTCCTGGTCATCAGTAAAGAGCAACTTCCACGGAGCGTTTGTAAAAGATTGCGCGGACAGAATGTCATCCATCCGGCATAAGAGAACCAAGGCCAGGACCCACGACTTCATTTCAAAAATGAGTTTTGGTTGCCTGTCTACTGACGGATACTTGCGTGTTCGGAAAGGTAACGCATATCCACATTGCCAGGAGAGGGTTGAACAGAGGAAGCCATGAAAATGCCGGTAATACGTTGGCGAGTGCGTGCATCCCTCCATTTATGAATTTCGGCATGGCCATCCGCAAAGCTTATTCCCCCTGCTCCGTTATGATAACTCGCCGGAACATCGATCATGTACAGGGCCGAATCTGGTACGCCGTCCGTCATCGCGACGGCGAAGTCGCCATAATTGATGCTGTCTGGATGCTCGTCGAGCATGACGTAAGCGCGCGGATAACCCATCGGACCGATATCTGAGTATTTCTTAAAGACCCGATACTTGCCATGAGTCAAATGATCTAACCAATCATTGCGCGAGTTCATCGCCTGGCTTAAAGAAATGCTGCGCACGCGCGGATGCTTCACCGCACCGATCTGCACGGTGCTTAAGTCGGACGGACATTTGTAAATACCCGCCGCCCTTGAACTGTATGGCGCAAGTTTTGCGTACTCCGGATTGGTTAAAAAAATGATGTTGGTATTGTCTGTATTGCCGCCGTTGTAATCGAGGAAACCTCGGACCCAACCGGAGCCTGTAGCGGTCAGATCATTCCATACCAGGTTATCATTATGATCATCCGGATACATGATCCAGGCGGTCGTAAGCTGTTTCATGTTGCTCAAGCATACGATTCCTTTTCCTTTTTCTTTGGCTTTCGACAAGCTTGGCAACAGCATCGCCGCCAGGATTGCGATGATGGCGATAACAACAAGTAACTCTATGAGAGTGAAGGCAGCGTGACGCACTTTCATGCAGCGTGTTTTTCGAGCTGTGAGCATCAAACACTTGCATTTATCCTGAGTTAGATCAACCAGGAAGAAGACCGCACCTGCTGAAAAGCCTTATCTGACGTTACTTTGATGTAATCCACCTGCCAGTAGCTTGCCAGCTGTACACTGCGTCGCTACTTATCGTTCCAGCACTTTGCGTTTCTGCGCCTGGTACTCGTCTTCATTAATCACGCCCTGATCTTTGGCTCTTTTTAAATCGACCAGTTCCTGGCCGCGGGTGGGTTGGGTATGAGCGCTTTCTCCGCCGACAGACCAGGCGCAGGCCGAAAGCAGGCAAGAAATGATGCCAAAGGTTGCCGTCAAGATTCCAATCTGCAATATCTTTCGTTTCATCCTGTAAGTTTTCCTTCGTTGTTTAGTTGGAGACGCCCGTCTCTTTAACAAGAATACCCGCGAGATTGCAAAAAGTTTCAGTTATGCCGCCAAATGAGCGTTGCTGCCGATATGTAGCGTGGCCGTCCCGGCTGCGAGTGCCGGCGGCGTCTCGCCGCAGGCCTGGACGCCTAACAACCGGTTCAGGCACCGGGACGGTGCTTGAACTCGCAGCCGGGACGGCTGCGCCACCGCAAATCAGAGGCGTGAATGACGCGCCCTCATGGAGAGCCTATTGCGCATGCATTGGGACCATGAACCACGTGACCCCGGGAGCGCCGGCATCCCTGCCGGCGTGTTCCTCAGTCGGTTGAAATGGCCGGCAGGGATGCCGGTCGCTCCCAGGCGGTTCATGGAGAGACCCGTTGAACTTAACGCTCCTTAGCCTCCTGTCGTTCCTTGCGCTGCAGATCGCGCAGGGGGCGATAACCGATCAATATTATTTTTTGCTCCGCCAACAACTGTTTCATTTCAACGTCATGGGCAAATAGCTCATACTGCTCGGAGCGAGTGCGCCAGGAGCCCGTGATTGCCTTCAATTCATCGCCAGCCAAGGCGGCATGGATGTAGAGTTCTGTGACACCAGGTCTAAGTCCCTTCACGACGCCGAGCCAAAACGGTTTTACTCCTTTGGATTGCTCCTCTTTCAGCTCGTCGTGGATAAAGTAGTCCGTAAAAACAATTCCTTTTTTGGCAAACTGTTCGCGCAATTCCGGATGCCCGTTGCGAGCCATGGTTTCCTGCGAAGCCATACGAACCGGGAGATTGAATTCAAGGGCCAATTGAAGATACATTTCCAGGTAGTGTGGATCATACTGCATGGTGCCCATATGCGAATCCAAATGGGTTACATCGACACCCGCATTCAGCGCGCGTTGGATTTGAGCGCGCCCCTCTATTAATGCCTGTTCAGGCGTCGCATGGCTATAGACCTGCGGTACTTCCCTCCAGAGGTATCCATCAGGATCGATTAGGCCGGGGACCTTCGAACGATCCGCCACTGGGCCCCACCGATATTTAACCCACTCGGAGGTATGGCAAAGGTGAATGCCAAAATCACTTTGTGGATGGGCTTTGGCGTAAGTGGCTATTTCAGGGAACCATGGGCAGGGCACCATGATTGTGGCTGAGCGCATGGAACCTTTTTCCAGGCATTCGATAGTACCGAGGTTGGCCGCATGGCACATCCCCACATCATCGCCATTCACAATGAGCAGCTTGTCCTCTGGCTTATAACCCAGGCGCTCTGCTAATGACAGATTCGTAGCGCCAAGTGTCCCAAATGCAAATACAAGGCAGGCCAAACCTGCGATAAGAGTCTGGTTCAGGAATGGAGGTTTCATGAGTGAAGACCAGGGCACTAATGGGCTTGTCGGAAGGCGCATTCTATTGGGAGCGCGTTCTTTCGATTCTAGCCAGCTCGGCCTTGGCTTTTGCATCGCCTCTGGCGGCGCGGTCCACCAAGCTGGCCGTCATCGCCTGTTTCGCTCGTTCGATGGCCATAAGCTGCTCGGCATTGACGCCGCGCCCCTTTTGAGCGGTCTGGAGTGCAATGACGCTACCGGCATAATCGTCCGCGCTCACAGCTGAGAGAGCAGCTTTGACATAAGCGTTTGGGTCAGGCTGAGCTTGCAATGGGGCCGTCTCAATCGGAGCTGGAACCGCTGCGGCAGCCTGCGGAAATGCTTTTTCCAATTCGGCTGTCTGCGATTTCACATCCACCTTTTTGTTGCAGCCAGCCAGGGCCAAAAAAATGGCGGAAATAGCAATGAATCGGAAATGGAAATTAGACATAGGCAGCTTACTTTAGGTCATTTCAGATTTGCTCAATCATGCGCTTGCTATCTACCAGTCCGTGATCTTGGATAGCACCAGAGTTCGTTCTTCCACGGATCAGCCAGGATTTTATAATACCTCTCCCATTTCAGAAACTGCACGTGCCCGTCAAACAAACCGACGATAGCTCCCGATGCGTGACGTTTGGAAAATCCCTCATCAGGTTTGCTGGAGCCATCATTGAAATAACCTGGGTCCCTCTCATCTGTTTCCCAGAAGAGCATATCGGTGGGCAAAAAGGCGGAGTTTTTGAATGTCTTACCGACGGCGCCAGCACTCCACTGGAAACTTTCACTCCCGTTGATGACTGCCCCGTTCATCAGGTAACTGGTAAATTTGATGCCACTTGCTTTCCAGGCTGCCGTGTTGGTTTGATGGAGCGGGCACATGTACATGCTCCAACTTTTCATCACTGGAAAAAAGAGGCCTTTACTTGGGCCATTGGTTTGATCTGGTCCGGGAATTCCTGAAGGAGGAGGTGAGATCGCTTCACCTGGCTTATACAACCAGCCTGCCGGGTAAAATGGGTTGTAAGCTCCATCAGTGCCACCGCAATTGGGTGGCTCGATTTGATCGTTGTTGTCCGAGATGTACATGATATGCGCCAAAAGAAGTTGCTTATAGTGGTTGGAACATATCGTCCGATGCGCTTTCTCCTTGGCTTTGGCCAGCGCGGGCAAAAGCATCGACGCAAGAATAGCAATAATCGCAATGACTACCAATAACTCGATAAGGGTAAAAGCCTTGCTTTGCCATTTTGGCTTTGCGCTGATCATAAGGGACTGAGCGGTGACTTTGGAAATTTGACACTATTTTTCTTCTTTTGCAATTCGTTTTGCAAAGCGAGAAGTAGGGATAGGTGTGATTAATATCGGAGCGTGCCTGTCCCGGCACAGCAATGCTCGACCAGTCGGATATCAGGAAACGAAGAATTATGTCGTCCAATCGCCCCGATTTCTCTTTTTCCGCTTGACTAAGGCCAGGCCAATTTCATATGATGCCCGCATAACCCGTTACGTATCAAACCTGATGATTGTTGCGCCAACCAAGGCACAATTGATATCGACGGTGATCGGCCATTTGACGGACAAGCAGAGTCAATCTTCCAATAGTTGGCAGCTTGATTCGTCAGTTACAAATCCCAATCCGCGGCGCAACGCGGCAACCCAAAGTAAAAGCATGAAACAAAGATTCCTATGGGCCAGTGCTATGGCGCTGGCTGTCACAATCACTTCCCAAATGACGGCAATGGCCGCAACCAACGGTATGATCCTGATTACCACGCGTCTGGAACAAGATCTTAGCTGGGGTACTACAGATTCGGGTAACATCAAGGGGCCTGGTCAAACGGCTCAAGGTGATGTCGCGATGGAAACTATCCTTGGGGACTACGGCTATTCCTGTCGCTTCATCATTGAAGCCGAGTTTAATCCCACGAAGGTAAACCCATTTACCCAAGCCGCCGGGAATGGCGATAATTACTACTTTGCCTCCGATCCCAACTTTGATGCGGCACTTGTGATCAACTCGGGCACCAGTGGTTCCGCAAACATCGGTCCGCCCAACACGAACGGCATTCCGATAATTATGGGTGAGCATTCGTGTATCGCGAACGGGCCTCGCGCTGCAAAAAACAGTCTTTACCTATACAATTCACCAACTCCTGCCAGCACAGGAACTGACGACGTCAAGAATGACGAATTGGTACAGGGAGCAAGTCAATACATGGTAGTTGTTGCACCTAATCATCCTATCATGCAAGGCATTCCTCTCGATTCGCAGAATCGTGTCAAAATCTTCCGCGATCCATATCCTGAGGAAGGCGCCTTTGGAATTGGCCTGGGCTCGCACACACCTCTAACCGGCAAACCGAATTACGAGTACGCCTGGACTACCTCACCTGCGACCAATGCGGCTGCAGGCACTGTTGTAATTGGATTACTCGGGGGTGACACAAATAAAGCGTGTTTTGCAACCGCTGACGTTGGAGCCCAACTCGGTGATTATACTGGTAATGAGCCCGACCATCCATGGTCAGTCGCCTTTGGAGACAACAAAGCACACCAGCGGCTGGTCCATTGGTTAATCAACGATCAAGGTTCCGGAGGTTCGCGCCGGTGTTTCAACGCGCTGACCGACCTGGGCCGAGTGATCTTCATCCGAACAGTGAAGTGGGCCTTAGGGGAACCTCTGACTCCTTATCAACCGCTCGGGTTGATCCGAGTGTCGCAAGTCGGACCCGGTTTGATCCAACTCTCGTGGGACGCTACAGCCGACAAATACTACAAGGTTCTCGGCACTCAGAATCTGTCTGGCCCTTTCGATTTTTCTAACTGGCAAACTGTGGATCAGGACATCCACGGTTCCAATGGGACGATATCAGTTACCTATAACATTGCCAACGCGCAACAATACGCGTTCTTGCGAGTAACACAGGTTCCCTAGTAATGACTTCAAAAGCCAAGGCTTAGGTCGATTTGACTTGTGAAGCCTCCGGTTAAAAGCCGGAGGCTTTTGCTTTGCGGGCTTCACAGTTGAACAAAGTTGTGCTGAGTCGCGGGAATGAAGTTCAGGGCGGTTCCTACAACCGAATGGGTCTGCTCAGGTCTGGCATACTGGCATTTAGGATCCCTGGCGCTATTTCGCGGAGAACCTCGCGTTATTTGGCGCGCATTGGGACCATGAACCTGGCTATCCTGTCAAACCCGTAGGGGGTAGCTTCTATCGGTCGAATGGCCGGCAGGGATGCCGGCGCTCCCAGGTGTTCATGGAAAGCGAGTGTGGGTGAAAACACCGATCACTGTGCCTTTTTCGCCGAAGTCCGTTCCTGCATCCAAGCCACATCCTGGTTGATTGGACTATAGTCAACCGCGCCATTCCAGGCTACGGTCCGCGCATCACGCCATTTCTTGATTTCGGAATGTCCATCCGCGAAGGCAATGCCACAGGCAGAATTATGGTAGCTTGCTGGGCCGTCGAGAAATACGTTTCTGGTCATCGCCATGGCAAAGCCCGCGTCGTTGATACTCTTGGCATTCTCATCGAGAAGAACAAACAGCATCGAGGGTGAGGGTCGAATGACCTGGGTAGTTTTGCCATAGGTCAACCAGGGGCCCCTTTTCGTATGGCCATGAGTCCCATCCAGCCAGGGGCCATCGACTGGCGTTGTTGCGTGTGCCACATAGGGATCGGTCCCCACCGCTTGACTCATCGAAAATGTTCGCGCCGCCGCAACTTTTTGTCCTCGCGTTGAAGGTGCGCTTGAGGGGCCGAATCGGACATCGGCAGGACACTTGAAAATCGTTACATTTTTGCCAATGTACGGCGCAATCAAACAAAGCTTTGGGTCCATCAGGATATCGCTGTTGAACTCTTCATTCTGGCCAGGACCACAATGTCCAGGACACCAATTGTACCCGGGAATGGTATTGCCGTCATCCGGGTTAGGTGGGTAAAAATCGTTGTAATCTCCCGTATACAAGTGGAGGGCCGTCATCATCTGCTTGCCATTATTGAGGCAATAAATGTTCTGTGCTTTGGCTTTTGCCTTGCTGAGCGCAGGCAGTAACATAGCCGCCAAAATTGCTATAATGGCAATGACGACCAGCAATTCAATCAATGTAAAGGCGCCCCGAGGGGAATGTCTTTGCTTGCGCATATTCAAAACATCGCTCGTTATTTGCAGTTTGCAACCTGTTCAAATCCAGCGCGATTGCCACTTTCTATTCTCTCCAGGCCATTTTTACAAGTAAAAACCCCCACCCATTATGTGGATTTTCGGGCTATAAATCGCAGGACCCAATTATTTGTTCAAAAGCGTCTTATAGCTTTCTTTAAATGCGGCTCAAGGCCTTTGGCACAGAAATAAAACCCGAGCGAATTGCAATGCACGCCATCGACCAAACCATAGGCATGCTCGCGTGATAACATTTCCAGGCCATCGATGAAGGAGATGAATTTGTCTCCTCCCTTTCGTCGTTGAATCACGAAATCTTTGGCAGCATTTCGTTTCTCCTCGATGGCCCTCTCCGTTTGAGCAACAGTTTCGGCTGCAATAAAATAGGGGCTTGTGATCAGAATCGGGGTTTTCGGATATTTCTCGCGCAATGTCGCCACGAAGTTCGGCAATGATTCTTTGTAAACCTCTGGCGTAGGATTGCCCCAATAATCCAGAACAAAACACGCAGCATCAATCTCGCTGACAACATCAGCCAGCGCCGGCTCGCCCAGACCGTTACCGCTGAAACCAAGGTTCACAAAATCGACGTTCAGCCACCGGGCGACTTGCGCTTCGTAACTCATGCCGGGATTGGATGCGCATCCGCCTTGAGTGATGCTCGAGCCATAAAAAACAATGGGCTTCTTTAGGGCAAAGCCTGCTGGTTTTTCTATCCTGGCGTTTGATTCTACAACGATTTCCTTAACCGTTACGCCTTTGTACAACGGCAAATAGAGGGTTATTTCACGAAAGACAGGGTTCTTTCCAATAGGCCATTCCTTTATAATATCCCCCGACTTGTCAGGCCACGCGCTTCCTCGATATTCGTTATCAACATAAATATCGAATCCGCTTTGTCCTATGGTGGTCATGTGGTGCATACCCGAGGTATCAGGGTTTTGGGCACGAAGGCCAATTCGCGTCGAATCAGTCTTAAAGCGGATCCGCCCTCCTGAAGGCTGTTGAGCCAGATTCCAAACAGGGGGACGAAAAGAATCCTTTAGCCGCATGGGCAATCGCCTCAAGGCTGGTGTGTCTTCCTGAAACCACGCCAGACCGTTCACGACGAGTCGCGCATCGGGAAAACTAATATGTTGCGCGTTAGAAGAGTCCATCAGACCGGCAGCATACAGTTGGCCGGTGGAGATGTGATAAAGCGAAACGAAGATTGCGAGGAGGGGGAACCGGGAGCGGCGGGATATGGCTAAAGGCGCGGGTGTAGATGTCTCGGTCGGCGATGTCCAGCTTAACCGGACAGGGCGCACGCAGATAGGGGACGTAATCGGCATAAGATTATGGTAGAAAGATGGTGGCAGAAACATAGGAAGGGAATTTATTTTTCTGCCTCCATCTTTCTGCCTCCTCGGCTGGTTCTGCTACGAACATTTCATACGTGACCAATAGGTCCTTCGTAACCTAGATAGATTCACTTCAACTGTTGCGCGCTTACCCTCCAGAGGCTAGGCTTTGGTTTGGCAGCCGGGGGCGGTTACGAATTGGATTTCCGCCCAAGGCGAGATGATTGGATCAAACCATGTCGTATGTAGTCGCTTTTATTTGAAGGGAGACTCTCATGTCGTTTACTTATCGTCCCATCCTGGCACTCGCAGCATGGCTCTTGATGCAGGAGTATTGCAATGGACAGTTCCACACCAATACCATTACCACGCCTGGCGGTGCCTTCTCTTTCACGGTGGATGGGACCGGGGGTAATCCTACGATCAATTTGACCGCTGGGGTCACTAATATCCTGCAGATTAATACTTCCAGTTCTCATCCTGTGGTAGTCACAACGATTCCCAGTACCGCTCCGGCTAATCGGTATAGCGGCGCCACGCCACAAAATACCAATAGCGGACCGATCGCGTTAACGACACCTGGAACCGGGTTCCCAACAAAGCTTTATTATGTCTGCGCTATCCACGGATTTTTTGGCGAAATCGATCTGAGTGGTCTTGCAGGCCCTGTTCCGCCGCCGAACCTGATACTTTCCATCATGGTGGGAACGAATGTGGTCATGACATCGACTGGAACAAATACGACATGGCTTTTGATCCCTGAATACAACTCGAATCTTCTTAACGCGACCTGGGCCTCAGTACCGACCTACACCAACACTTTTGCCAACGGCACGAACACAACCGTTTTCGACAGGTTGGATCCAATTTGCGGACCGAATGTTTTCCTGCGTCTGCGACAGCAGGAGAATTAACGTTCACCGTCCGATGGCGGCAGGAATGACAATAAAGCCATATCTCTTGAAAACCAGGTCAGCTTGCTCGGAGTTCAGGTAATCCAAGAATTTCTTCGGCGCCTCAGGTTCTGCTGAACCATTTACCAGAGCGATTGGGTAGCTGATGCGTGGGCCTTCATTGCGAGGCACTTCATAGACAACTTTAACCTGTTTTGAGATGGTCACGTCGGTTTTATACACGATGCTTGCGTCGGCATTCCCGGCTTCAACCGCTGCCAGCGCGGCTCGTACATTTTCGGTGGCGACAACTTTTGGAGCGATGGTGTCCCAAAGTTTAAGAGTCTCCAAATACTGCCTCGCATAGACCCCTATGGGCACGGCCTGGGGATCGCCTAAAGCCAAACGCTGGACCTTCGAGCTGGCCAGGTCCTTCGGCGAGGAGACGGGAGCCCCATCTTTTGAGGCGACAATAATGACCAATGAATTTGATAAGCGACTCTTGCGCGTTGCCTTAAGGATGAACCCTTTGGATTCCAGACGATCCATTTGCGCTTCATCAGCCGAAAAGAAAATATCCGCGGGAGCCCCCTCTTCGATCTGCCGGGCCAATGTGCTGGAGGCACCCAGGTTGAACGCTATCCGATCACCGCTCTTTTGTTTGTACGCTGTAGCGATTTCTTTAAGGCTGTCGGCAAGGCTCGCCGCCGCGAAAACCCTCACTTCCGCGGCTTGCATACCAACGCAAACGGGCGAAATGAAAGCAGGGGATACCAGCAACAACAGCCAATAGGATCCCTTGATCTTCATGCCACCTTTTTAGATTTACATTTCATGACAACGATATATTCTGAAAAATAGATCGCATGAAAGCAATTGTTTCGTCTCGTTGTTTACAAGCTGCAGTTTTGTTTTGGTGTATCTCCGCGCAAGTGGGTTTTTCAGCCAGCTTCAGTGTGACCTCGGGCGCGGATGCGTTCGTGACTATGGGAGCGACAGGAAATTTAAGCACGAACAACTACGGTGGCGCGGGCGCTCTCGGGATTGCTGCTCCTGGGCTGACTCAGGGAGAGTTCCAAAGCGTGCTGAAGTTCGATCTTTCGGGAGCGAAAAGCTCGTTCGACACCCAGTTTGGAGTCGGTCTGTGGAGCATTCAGTCTATCGCGCTGCAGCTCACTGCCACTCCGCCAAATAATGCCATCTTTAACGCATCGGCCGCCGGACAGTTTACTCTGTCTTGGATGCAAAATGACGGTTGGGTCGAAGGGACCGGCAATCCCAACACGCCCGGCGCCACTGGCATTACTTTTTCGACGCTCAGCAGTTTCCTCAGCAGCGCCGACGAAGGTCTGGGAAATTTCAGTTACAACGGAGCAACCAGCGGTAGTTTCACTTACTCACTCGGCCTGACTCCTTCCTTTTCTGCTGATGTTCTTTCAGGAAACATGGTTAGCTTACGTATGTTTGCCGCGGACAATTCGGTGAGCTACGTTTCTGATTCACGTAGCTTCAGCACCGCTTCGGCTCGTCCAATTCTCACAATCTCCGCCGTGCCCGAGCCGGGGCCACTTTTGCTTGGCCTTCTGGGCTTGTCGCTCTTTGTTGGCCAACGGCAACTAAGAAGAAAACGATTGAACTAGAGAAAGCCCGCCTCCTGGAGGTAAGATTAGGGCGTAACCAAATCGAATGAAGGTCTCGAGTGCGGCCCAGGGGTTCACACTCATCGAACTCCTGCTGGTAATTGTCATCATCGCTATTCTCGCGAGTTTATTTTTCCCGATGCTTGCTCGGGCAAAATCCAAAGCACGCCTTGCACAATGCACGAACAACCTTCGACAGTGGGGGCTCGCGTATCGCCAATACGCGGATGAAAATCAGGATTGTTTGCCTCGGCGCGGCCAGGGCGTTAAGCCGCTGGAACAAATCGATCGCCCTGAGGATTGGTTCAATGCCTTGCCGCCATATCTCAATTTATTTCCTTACCAACAAATTTTCACAAACAAACAGCGTTTCACCGCGAACTCGCCATCGGCCTTTGTTTGCCCTGATTCCACAGACCTGGGCAGCAATCATTTCCTGCCCTATGGAATGAATATGAACCTTTGTCCGTGGGGTGACTCTGGCAAGACCGAGCCGACAAAATTCGCTGAGATACTGCGTCCCTCCCAAGTGGTGGCCATGGCTGACGCTCCCGGTCCTTATTCCGCAACCTATCCGTCAAAAAATCCCTACAGCCCTGTTCCAAGGCACAATAAATGTGTGAACCCCTTGTTTCTCATGGGCAATATCGGATCCTTCCGCGGCGAGTATGTTGGGTGCGCCTCTGGCGATCCTGGACGCGAAGATGTGCGCTGGCTGACGGGTACGGTCAGCGATACCGGAGCGGGCAAGTACTGATTACATTTTACGAAGCACCTTCTGGAAGTCCTCTTACGAAAATGACGAATGACCAATGACGAATTCCGAATTAATCCCGAAGCCAAAAAACGAAATAAAAAGAGTTCGTGCTCCTGGCGCACACCTCCGTTGACAGGCTTCCGATGACATTTTGGGCGATTGGGATTTCTTTGTTCATTTATCATTGGTCAGTCGGAATTCGGTCGATTCATACTTTTGCCGGTGTGGCAGCGTTTGCTTTCATTTCATCAACAACCTCTGGAGGTCGCTCCAGGTCGCTTTAACGGCTTTGTGGCATTGCTTTTCCATTTGACGGTATAACGCAATCGACATCCTGCCGGCTTTTGTCAGTTTGGTGCCACCCCCACTTTTGCCGCCTCGACTTACCTCGACCAGTGGCCGGTCGAAGCAATTGTTGGTGTCCTTCACAAGTTTCCACGCGCGCATATAGGAGACGCCCATGCGTTGGGCCGCCGCGCGCAAACTTCCCGTTTTATGAATCAGCTCCAAAAGCTCGACTCGGCCAGGACCGAGGGCGATCTGGCTGCGGAGCATCACCCGCAACCTGGGGCGCAGCCATGTCTGACGTTGCACGGACTTCTTCCTGCTCATTCGACTCAAAACAAAATCTGCCCCAACGCACGTGAAAATTTTAGCCGGAATTGTCGCGCTTAAAAGCGTGCGTGATTATTTACGTTAACGGCGACAATTGTAAATAACGCGTTCCCCGCCGTCAGCATGGAGTTTGGCGATGCTCATAATCGGATTGAAAGCAGCCTCGCCGTTTTGCGCATAGTCAAAATTTGGCTTTGCCTTTCACAAAAACGTCGAGATGTCATGGGTATTTAACTTGTTAAAAGCGTCTGGTTTTGCTACGCTCAAAGCAATGTTCGTGACGTGCTCGGTTCCGCCGGTTTTTATTCCGCCCGTTTTTCCGCTGGTGAATCCTGCGACTACCTTCTTCTCGGGAATGATGCATACATGCTAAAACAGAGGCTGTTTTCGTGAGTACTTTGATTGAGAAAAGGATTTTCGGTTGCATCGCCCTGGTATGCTGCTTAGTCATGGTCGATGCCAGGGCTGACACGGTTACGCTCAAGGCATTTGAGGATACCACGATTTCCGAAAAGAGCCTCGAATTCTCCTTGGGAAGCGATACAACACTTGATTCCGGAACAACGGGCCCAAGTGATGGGTTTAAGAAAAACCGAGCTTTGCTGAAGTTCGATCTCAGTGCAATTTCAACCAATGCGGTTATAACCTCTGCCGCGCTTACTCTAACGCTGGTCACCACACCGAATACTACCAACTTATGGTTTAGCTTGCACAAAGTATTGCTGGATTGGACGGAGAGTGCAGCTACCTGGACCAACCGTTTATCGCCGCCCGCTCCGTGGAACGCTCCAGGAGGGTTGTCCTCATTGGATTATTCGAGTTCGGTTACCCAATCAAACCTCATCGTCGCGGCTGTCCTTCCGGCAACTTCTACTTTCGCGTCCAATACGTCGATGGTAAACGATGTTCAGGATTGGACCAGCAATCCGGCAAACAATTTCGGATGGATTCTTTTATGTGAAGTTGAAGATTTGGAGAGAAGCGTACGGAAGTTTGCCTCGAGTGAGCGCACTACCACAAACCAAAGCCCTTCACTTTTGGTGGAATTCTCTGTTCCCGCTCCTCCCCTGACGCTGACCGTGCTGCCAGCGCTCAATGGGCAGTTTCAGTTCCAATTCAACGTAGAGTCCAACAAGAGCTATACCGTTCTGTATGCCAGTGAACTGGGCTCGTCCAATTGGGCTACCCTGACAAATATACTTCCCTTAAGCACCACCGCCCCGATTCTGATAAGTGACCCTCTATCCATTGAGAGTAATCGCTTTTATCGAGTGCAAACCCCGTAATTCATGGTCGTTGTCGCATGGGAAGAAATGGTCTGCAAATTAACAAAGGATCATTAATTGACTCTAGTTTTATGAAATTGACAAATTCATTTATTTTTCTTAACATAATCGCATTCAATATGAAAAAACTCTTCTCTCACTCATTACCTCTTGCATCGGTTTTTGCCGTTTTTGCATTCAGCTTGGGAACGGCCGGGGCTCAAACCTGGAAGCTTTTCGGAATTTCTGGAATGCAGCAGGATGCTACTCAAACGGTACCTGGTATTTACGATCACAAGGACCACACTCTTTTCCGAATCAATGCGACCAATGGTGTCCTCACCAAGATTGTAACTATGCCGTGGGTTCTCGATAGCCAGTCCATTGGTTACTGCGCGACAAATGGTTTGATTTATCACACCGGCGGCGATGGCGCGTACCGGAATGATCCGACCATTTTTGTACATGACCAGGATCCGGATGTACAAACACCAGGCGGCGCTTTTCAGGATAACCAATATATGGGTACGGTTAATTTATTAACTCTGGCCATGGCTGGGGTTTATAACGCTAATCCGTGTCCAAACCCGGATAATATTTCCAATGATATTGGAAATGATGGCAAAGTGCTACCGTGTTTTGGACTGCCCGCTCCTATACCAACCTGGGTGTTACCCCAGTATCGGAGAGATTCGACCATGCTTGATGGGACCAATCAGATTACAGGTCCCAATGAGCCCAGCGGTATCCGCGGCATTGCCTGGTCAACCGAGCTAAATTCCTGGTATGTGAGCGATGGCAACATTTACAAAATGTCCGCAGATGGAATGACCTGCACGAAGCTGAGCACTCCCGAATTTTATATCCCTACCGACGATACCGGAAACTTTCCAACAGGTTACCGAACAAATTCTGATGCTAAGGCACCAGCTTTTATCAAGATGCCCGGCGGAGAGACCAAGTTGCTTTTGACTTACCGAATGGATAGCTCCACTTCAGGCAACACAAACGGGTGGATAATGATAGTCGATACAGTGACCGGTACTAACAATGGTCAAATAGCCATAAATTATCCTCCCGGCGGCGGGGCTCCAGTGGATGGGTTTGGCGGATTGCTAGGCTTGGCACAGAATCCCCAGACGGGCGTTGTCTATGGGCTTCGCAAGACAGACGATCACTTTGCCCGTGAGTTGGTGACAATTGATCTGACAACAGGCAATACAACATTGGTAGGGGTATTAAAGGAAGGAACTTTCGGCCAGGCTATTACCACTTTAGCCTTTGCTCCTGATATTTTAATAACCTCTACTACCAGAACCGGAAATGATTTGACCTTCACCTGGACTGGCGCCGCTGAACCGACCTTCTCGTTGCAAACCACCGCCTCGTTGAGTCCGCCGGTATCCTGGACAACGATTGCCTCGGGCTTGACCGGGCCGACTACTACGACTCCAATGACAAACAGCATGGGGTTTTTTAGAATCAGCAAGCCTTAAGCCTCATTTATTCTTTCTGAAACGGTAGCCGGAAGGCCCGCCAATAAAGGCGGGCCTTGTCGTCTATTCCATGTCCTTGAAATGTTCAAAAAAGATTCTGTCTATCAAGCATCGCTCGCAACGTGAGACGCAACCACATTTTTCCTCGAGCGGTTATCTTGCACATACCACATGAACAGCAGATGAGCCGCGGTAGAGATAGCAAATGGCTTTGACTCATTACGCAGACAAAGCTTGTTATTTCTATTCATTTTCGGTATGATTTTGCTTTAGGAAATTCTCACATTATTATGAAAAAGATTCATTGGCTCACTATTGGCATATTGGGGTTCGCGGGGATAACGCGGGCGGCTACCATTAATGTAACGACTGATGCCCCCACGGGTGCGGGCAGCTTAACGGCGGCCATAAACGCACTGAACAACGGAGACACGATCGCCTTCCACATTCCTCCTGAGGCCGGCGAGGTGCATTATATCCAGGTTCCCTTAGACGGATTTCCTATCATTACGAACAACAACGTTACGATTAATGGCTATTCCCAGGGAGGCGCTGCTGCCAACACAGCCACCCTCCATGCGGCAAACAATGCGGCCCTGAAGGTTGTGCTTACTGCCACGAACGGTCATGGGCTATCGATGCACACCGCTTGCGTGAACTCCTTTGGGGGCGTAGACATCCCCAGACTCGGTTACGACGATACGGAAATTGCCATTCTAGGTTTCTTTCATGCAACCAACGCCACAGTTCAGGGGTTAGTGTTTCAAGCCAACCCGTTTGCCACAAACACCCTTGCCGGCCCTGAAGCCGATCCTTCGGACGGGCCCTTCTTAAAGGCGGTCTGTTTTGCGGCTAATTCCCCCCAGAATGGCTCAGGTATGTGTCAAAACTTCCGTGTTAGTGGATGCTGGTTTGGAGTGGACCCGGCGACCAAGCAGGTGGCGCACTGTACGGAGAGTATCTATGGGCTTGGCACAGTAGTAGCCTCGCCGGCCATTTGCGTCGCCTCCTATCGCACGCGAAATCCTTCAGGCGATGATAGCGTGAATTTCAACCACCCTGGTACGCTAGGCGTGGCGGTTGGTTCCGCAAACCCACGGGCCGAATTTAACGTCTGGGTTGCCGGGTATGGATTTGACTCCGAGGGACTCGACTACCGATTTTCCGGCAATTTCTTTGGAGTGCTGCCCGATGGCGTCACTGGAGCAGACATGGGGGTTCTGAGTGCTCTTCAACAGAGCGACGGGTTCATTGAAATCGGCCGCAACGACTCCAATATTACCGTTGGGACAGATGGGGATGGGGTTAACGATGACCAGGAAGGCAATATCTTTGGTCCCATGACCGTTGGCGGAACGTGTATGAACTTTTATGGCCAATCCCCTGGAACCAACGTGGTCATTGCCGGCAATTATTTCGGGTTGGACATCAATGGGAAACCATTTGGCCCCGAACCTAATGCCAACCCATTGGTCGATTCTCTTGGCACACAAGCCACTATTCGATTCGGCAGCGATTTCAATGGTGTTGGCGACGCCTTTGAAGGAAATACGGTGACCAACTCCCGATTGATCGCATATGACGCCCCCGCTTCACCTGGCACAGCAAGCTGGGTTTCCATGCGCAGAAATTCGCTTTTGAACACCACATCCTCGTCGGGCGGCCGGCCGCCACTTGGGGATGGCAGCGCTGCGGGCGAAGGCCAGGAAATCTACGCTGGATTCATTGATATTGTCAGCGCCATTGATGTCATCCCTGTGGTCGGTGCCGCGACCACCACAACGACTTTGGCCGGTACGTGCGGAAAGCCAGCAACGAACTCATCTTTTACGAACTTAGTTGTGGATCTCTACGAAGCTGACACAACTGCTGGCGCAGCTCCGCAAGGGAAAAGATGGATCGCCTCTTTCATGGACAACTCACCGGCAGATGCAAACCCGGCCGTCGGCGCATTTAGTTTCAGCGCTGCCGGCTTAGGTCTTGCGTCAGGCAACAAGGTGACCATTACAGTCACATATTCAAAAGATACTCAGCCCACGATCAGCTCGATTGCCCGGTCGGGAAACCAAACAACCCTGAACGTCACAGGTGGAGCGTCGATATACGGTATCCAGCAATCCACGACGCTGAATGGACCTTACACCTTCATCGCGGCCGCAGTGGGTGGCGCCGTCTCGTTCACCGATAATAGTGAAACAGCATTCTACCGGGCTACGGGACCTTCGGCCACCGGTCAGACCTCACCGTTTTCGGACGTTTATACAATTCCGTGATCACCCGTTGATCGGCACTTATGCAAATCGAAGGCCCGCTGGAAAGCGGGCCTCTTTTTTACTGCCCTGGAAAATAAGGCAGCCCTGTCTGAATCTTTTGCAGGTCCGCTTTTTCGTCGGGTCTTATCGTCCCGCGCGCGAAGATTTTGCGAACGGACTTCCATTTCCAGTATTCGACGTGACCATCGACCATTGATACTGTTACGCCATTATCGTGGCGGCGTCCGGGTGAATCGCCCCATTCCAGCAACGGGTAGGCTCGCAAACCGATATTGCCATCATTAATGCCGTTGCTGGGGTTATTCAACAAATCATCTTCATCCATAAATACAATGGCCTTGGAAGGTCTTGGATCTTTGATGGTAGAATACTTTGGGGAACCAAAGGGAGCTTGCTGCGGCATGTAATTGACCATCGAAAAACTGCGCGTAGTCAGATATCTAATTCCTCCGACTGTTCTGGAAGATCGATCCGCTGGACAAACATAAATCGCCGTAGCGGTGTTATACTTAAACAGAACTCCCGCTTCGATATTCGTCGTGCTGATGTCCCTTCCTACGTCTCCATAGAGCCAGGCTTCACTGCCGGGTGGACCGCCCGGATAACCGCCCGGATTATTCGGCGGGCAAACATCGTTATAATCCGCAGGGTACATAATCCAACAAAGCTGAAGCTGCTTGATATTACTGAGGCAATGGATCCGCTGCGCTTTGCTTTTGGCTCTAGACAAGGCCGGCAACAACATCGCGGCAAGGATGGCGATGATGGCGATCACTACCAGCAATTCGATCAGGGTAAAAGCTCGCTGGCCCGGGAGCCGGGAAGATATCGTCGCTGCTTGTTTCAAAATGCAGTAATCTGATCAACGCCCATCGATCGAACCTGGGTAACACCAGAGTTCATTTCGGCTGGGGTCTGCAAGGATCTGGAAGTATTTAGGCCATTTAAGAAAATTCACGTGGCCGCCGATCAAACCGACGATGGCCCCTGAATTATGTCGTTTGGAGAGGCCCTCCCCTGGTGAACTGGACGCATCATTAAAGTAGCCCGGATCCGTTTCATCGACCTCCCAAAACAACATGTCGGTTGCGCGAAAATCTGTCATTTTATAAGTGCTGCCCCGTTCTCCGGCACCCCAATCGAAAGATCCTGCACCTTTTATAATGCAGCCATTCATCAGATAACTGGTGAACTTAATGTTACTCGATAGCCAGGCATAGGTGTTTGTGCGATGAAGCGGGCACATATACATGCTCCAACTTTTCATCGCGGGAAAAAACAGACCTTTGCTGGGTCCGTTTGTCTGGTTTGATCCAGGAATTCCTGGCAATGCTTCGCCTGGTTTATAGAGCCACCCCGCGGGCAAAAGCGGGTTTTGTGAGCCGCCTTTGCCGCCGCAATTTGGAGGTGCGATGCGGTCGTTGGAATCTCCCGCATACATGACATGAGCGAGCAGTAACTGCTTTTGATTGTTCATACAGATTGTGCGCTGGGCCTTTTCCTTGGCCTTGGCCAACGCAGGCAATAACATTGCCGCCAGAATGGCAATAATTGCGATTACGACCAGCAGTTCGATTAGAGTAAATCCATCCCGCAGGCTTAGTGTTGCCTTTGATGAAGAGTTCATTTGATCATGCCTCAGGATTTTTTAGTGTATCACCCATAAACTTCCCACCATGATATCAAATGTGGTGTCCTTCCCATTTTATGTGTTCCCCTTTAATTGTCCATCAAGAACTTCGGCGTCTTGGGATGTTCTCGTGCCTTTTGAAGGCGATTTTCTAACATTGACACTTTTGTAGCCACTTTGTACAGTACCTTTCGTGATCCTGCGTCGGTTAATCCTGAGGTCGTTATAGTCATGATTCAAAGGAGAACACTGGCCTGTACCTGCCTTGCATTGACAGTGCTATGGTTTGGAGCGGGTGCCTGTAAGAAGCAGCAGCCTGTGCGACTGGACCCGCATTCGTCGGAAGCGGTTTTACTCACGTTAATTGCCCAGGGAAAGCTTCTTAGTGAAGCCGCTGCCCGCAATGACCTCAAGTACGTTCATGACTATACCTATTATTTCAATGGTTTGGCACAGACCCTTTCTTCGAAGCTGAACGAGCAACAGAAGCTTCGTCTTCGTCCGGTTTTTGACGAGCTTAGCACGATTACGGAACAACTGGATCATGCGTCCGGTCGCCGGCATCTGGAGGCGACGCAGGCCAGTCTCAATCAGCTTCAGGCAAAACTGAAGGAGTTGGAAAGGCAATACCGAGAGATGAATCCGAGCGATAAGAAACCGGCATAACCAGGAAGCAGATTTATATGTTTATGGGAATCCATCGCGTTACCGCGAACACAGGACGGAAGTCACAAAGACGGGGAGCTTTTACCTTGATCGAACTGTTGGTCGTCATAGCTATCATTGCCATCCTTGCCAGTTTATTGCTGCCGGCATTATCAAAGGCGAAGGGAAAAGCACATCAAATATCCTGCGTAAATAATCTGAAACAAGTCACCCTGGCATTCGCCAGTTATATAGTCGACTTCCGGGACATTTATCCGGCAGGTGCTGCCGCCATTCCTACTTTGCCCGTTGACGAAGATTGGATCTACTGGAATACCGATGATGGCCGGATTACCAACCCCGCTCGTCAGAACCCAAATAGAGCGCCCCTGGTCAGTTATTTGGGTAGATTTGACACTAATTTATTTCGGTGCCCGGGCGACAAAGACGTGCTTACCCGCCCGACTATTCCCGGTCATATTCCTTACTTGTTCAGTTATTCCGCCAATAGCTATTATATCGAAACTGGAAACATAAACCGAGGGTTTACGTCTCTATATTCAGGTGACTCAGGTTGGAACGAACGCGCAGTCGTACATTTCAAAGCCGCAAACATTCATAGTCCGGCCATGAAAATGATGATGGTCGAGGAACAAGCCATTCCTTCCAAGGGATTTCCTGATGACGGACGTTGGACTCCTACAGGCAAGGACCCAGCGAAGGTAGGGTTGGCTCATCCAGCGCCCTATACGACTGCGGATAGTTATATCAGTAATCGCCACAATAAGCGTGGCAATGTTTCGCTGGCGGATGGCCATGTCGAAACGGTGAAGCCCATTTTTGGGACTCTACCAGAGCATTACGATTGTTCTCTATAGAAGCTCAGGCCCATAGAGCTGAATTCAAGGCGACTGAAATGCTCGGTAAAACTTTTTCTGGTTGTTGGTGATTCCTTCCAGGTAAAGAAACGTTCCGTCAAAGCCGGTGTAGTTTGTCATAACCGGACTCCAATCCATAAAATTCGTGCTTCCTTCCAGGATATAAGGACGTCCTGGAGTTCCTGATAATCGAATGCCCAGAAGTTGATCCTGGGAACTAAAAGCCTCCAATAAAGGTGGTATTAATGGAACGCCGAGCGCCTTGCGCAGATTTAACCGGCCACCCGTCGCACATAGACCATCCAGGCCCGGCAAAGAATCAACATTTTGTAGCAGCCTCTGGATGTGGTTGGAATAGCTATCCAGGGGAAAACTTGCCCGAAGCAATGCCATGGTTCCGCTGACAAAGCCAGCAGCCACGGAAGTGCCTTCGTCATAACCGTACGATTCATTTGATTGAAAGGTAGTCGAGTAAATCTCGTAACCGGGCGCAACCAGATCCACATTGGTTGAACCGAAGTTCGACAAAGCGTAGAGCGCATCCGTCCGGGTCGAAGCTGCTACGGCAACAATGTTGTCGATGTTAAGACTCGCCGGATAGTATGGAATAAGGTCATTATCCTGTGAGTCATTACCCGCTGCTGCTACCACGATAATACCGGCTGCGCGCGCCGCTTGAACGGCGTTTGAAAGAGACAACGACATCTCTCCCAAACCCCAGCTAGCATTGATGATTTGCGCCCCGTGACTGCGCGCGAACTCAAAACATGCTATAGCGTCTGCAACGCTTCCATTACCCAGACTGTCGATGAATTTGCATGCCATGATTTGTACTTGCCAGGCCACTCCCACAACGCCCAATCCATTGTTTCCCGTTGCTCCAATGACCCCGGCAATGACTGTTCCATGCCCGTTGTCATCCGCGGGATCCAGGGTTCCAGCCACTGCGTTCGTACCATGTGTCCCATCCGCGGGATTAACCCAGATATTGGAAGACAAATCTTCGTGAGTATAACGCACTCCGGTATCCACAACCGCGACAATCACATTACTGGCCGAGTGAACGTCTACCCACGCCTCAGGAGCATCAATATCCGCATTCGGCGTTCCGCCGTTCTGTCCGGCGTTGTTAAGTGCCCAAAGGGTCCCATCCATAAACTTTGGATCGCTTGGAAAGACGCTGGCGATTCCCACCAGATAATCCGGTTCTGCATATTCGAATAGGCTGCTGTCGCGGTAAGTATTAAGATATCGACCAATTGCTGATGCTTTTGGGAGTTCAATTAGTTGCAAGTCACCGAGGTCATGGAAGATTTGGATTATCTTGCAACCGTTTTGTGCGTGTAACCGCTCGATCTGTTCTTGATTTGCCCCGTACCTGGGTTTGAGCAATAGACGATCGTTTCGCTGAGGGCTGATCTTCGTGGTAGCAGATCTCGAAGGCTCAGCCACGGATGAACTTTGCAAAACCAAAGCGAACAGGATTAAGGGTAGGATCATCCTCGTCGTCTGACTTATCTCTAGGTAGAGTATAGGAAGCTTGCTTCTCACCGTCTGTGCTTAACTAACCAGGCTGTCCCGGTGTTTGCGAACATCTTACCGCTTTAAAGTGATTTCAGCAACCAACCTGAGATAAAGAAGGTGCGATTAAAACTATCCGTCACGTTCCAATATTTCGTGACCGGATGATCCAGAACAGAGTTTCGCGAGCATCACACGAAGAAGACTCTCTGTGCAAACCAATAACATCCCGCCGCTGCTACTACTGCGGAACAGGCAGGGATTCCGCGCTTGAGAAACGGTTCGAAATTCCGAAGTTTCCAAATCAAAGGCAACAGTAAACAAGCAACCGCTAGTTGACCGGCCTCTACGCCCAGATTAAAGCCAATTAGCGGAAGCGCTACACCAGTGCTACTGGAGGAGACCCCCATATCCCTCAGCACAGTCGCAAATCCTAAACCGTGAACTAGACCAAACAAAAATGTTATCAACCAGCGCCCTTTGGGCCCCTCAGGTCGCAAAAGATTCTCCACACCGATATAAATAATCGAAGCAGCAATCGCCGGCTCCACGACCCGGCTGGAGACCCAAACTAAATTGAGTGTTGCAAACGCAAGTGTAAGCGAATGCGCCAGAGTGAAGCAGGTCACGACCTGAATCGCTGATTTGAAGTTGGGGCAAACCAACAAAAGTGCCGATAAGAAAAGCAGATGATCGTAACCGGTCCAGATATGCTCTACGCCCAGCCGGACAAATCCCGGAAAAGTACTCACAGCGGGGTTGCTTGTGGTGCCCCCGCTTGAAATAGGTATCGACAGTTTGAGCCTGTCATCATTGACGTTTAGCATCTTATTGCCCAGCGCGCTTCCATCCAGATCGTGAACCGACACAAACTGAATGTGTTTCTCCGGCAAGTATGGGAAAAGCTTGCTTTCTATCACCAACTGACCAGGCCTGTTGCCCAAAAAACTTATCTGGAAGTGGCAGTTGTCTTTTCCATCCACGATGAATCCTGAAACTGCGGCAACCACTCGACGACCATCGAATTCAACAAGGAGAGCTTCGGTCGCAAGCTGCTTTAGCCTCTCCAGACTGGTGTTGAGAAATTTCTGAGTAGACTGCCCGTCAGAATTCGCCGCGGGCTGCAACGCCCCTGACCGCGCGAGCATCTCGGCAAAATCGCTGCTGGCGAATATCAACTCGGCATCAAGCCCGTTGGTAGCAAACTTGAGATCGGCAGTGCTTAAACCAGTTTCGTGGCCGAAACTGGAAAGTGCAACGCACCAAAAGATGGTAGCGATAAGGGGCAGTCTTCGCTGCCTCTTTCCAGTTTCCATTGGAAAAGTTTAAATCAAGCCTTGACACTCAGTAAAGACTTTGATAGAAGAGCTTCAAAGCATTGTAGAGCTAACCAAGCAGCACATTCTTTTATTCTATGAAATCAATCATCGCGGGTTTAACCGTACTTGCAGTCGGGGTTTGCGTTTGTCGAGGGGATATTGTTACCGGTGGCTTGATTCCCAAGACGCCTACATTTTACGTCAACACCAATTATTTTAATAATGGTGGAGGAGAAGCTCCTGGGGTGGACATTGCGGCCAATGGCAATGTTATCATCGGCTGGGAAGATGACGGCGGGGCTATTTCCGACTTTGAGTCAGTCTTCTCGGTGTTTAATGGCAGTGGTGCATTGATCACGCCACAAACGGTCATTACCAGCTACGTTTACGGCACGACTTGGACCAATACATTTCTGTCCTATTTCCGCTCTGACAACACAGCTACGCCTGGGTTTACCGGTTTCGGACCGAAGATTAAAGCCAATCGTTTCGGCAATGGCGTTGGGCATGGGTCCTCGACCGATGTGCTGGGTGCCGAGGTTCCTGAATTGGCCGCGCTCAATACCGACGCTGGCGGAGCGATTGGGAGCGGTGCAG